>Ga0131853_10000190_pt1 | contig 107105 bp, 105 predicted proteins | sample TergutLab28metaG_FD_92764 | JGI IMG/M metagenome (GOLD analysis project Ga0131853, IMG submission 92764) | Labiotermes labralis P1 segment gut microbial communities from Petit-Saut dam, French Guiana - Lab288 P1 (version 2) (version 2) | ecosystem: Host-associated > Arthropoda: Insects >...
ATTCCTTGCAGGCATGACAGCAGCAAGTTTGATGATTGTCTCAACGATTGCTGGTGCCCGAGCACGAGACTCGGGCGATAACTTTTGGGACGGCTTTGCCAATCATATCCGAGACAACTGGGCAATGACTTTGGCGATAAGCGGTGTGATGATTATTGGCATGTTGGGAATTGGACTTGCGATTGGGGGTGTTGCGAAAGCGGCGGGGAAAATAAAGAGCAAGATAGTTAATTTGAAGACATCAAAACCTCTATGTTTCGCTGAAGGTACATTGGTGCTTTGTAAAAACGAAAACGGAGAAGAATGTCACAAGAAGATTGAGGACATTGAAGTAGGCGATTTAGTTTGGGCATTTAATGAGGAAACAGGCGAAAGTGACTGGAAACCTGTCAAGCAGTTGTTTAGGAATGGAAAGCAGTTTAGCGGAAAATCGAATGAGGACATAGGTGAGGGTATGAAAGATTGGACAGGCATAACGATTAATGGAAAAGAAATCATATCCACTCCTGGTCATAAATACTATCTACCTTTCAACAATGAAAATCGCAACCCTAACGAAATTCACGAACATGCCGGTTACGAAGTTTTATCCGAAAAATGGGTATCAGCACAAGATTTAAAAGTCGGTGATAAATTGTTGCTATCATGTGGAAATTATGGTATAGTAGAGAAAGTTCGGGCTATTCATTATGAAAAGCCACAGACAACTTATAACTTTGAAGTCGCTGATTTCCATACCTATTTTGTTGGTGAACAAAGTGTTTGTGTGCATAATAACGGACCGTGCCAAACACCTACTAGTCAATTGAAGCATACAAATGGTAAAATTTTATACAATTCAGATTTCAGAAAATTGAAATCCGAAATTATGTCAGATGGAATTCGAGAAACAGTGAAAATAACGGAAGTAAACGGTTCAAAATACATTGTAGACGGTAATCATCGTGTTGCAATAGCAAAAAAACTAGGAATGAAAACAGTCCCGACTGAAATGGTAAACCTACCCTATAAGGGTTTTACAACGCCAAGTAGTGTCATTGACGGACATATTGAATATTTAATGTGGCTGGAATTAGGAGGTAAATGGTAATGGCTGTATGGCAATTTGCTTTTTATTTAATCAAAAAAGAAAATGTTAATCTCTTTGACGAGTCAAAACCGTGGGGCGAAGGCAAAAACGAAGAGTTATTAGCATGGCATATTAACGAAATAAAACAAGAGTCAATTCAAAAAATTGCTGAAATTTTGCCGATTGAAAAAAGTTGGTCTAATGACATTAAGCAATATGGTAAAATTGACGAGACTTGTATTGAAATTTCTTTGGACGACATGGCAAAATACTGTATTCGTGTTAGACTTGATATGAGAAGTCTTAGCAGGGAGTTGTTACGCAAAATAATATGCTTTATTCAATCTAACAATGCTGATATTGTCTATTGCTTCGAGAATAAATGTTATCAAGCAGATGAAGAAACCTTGTTGCGACTGATTAAAAATTCTAATGCCTATAAATTTTGTGAAGACCCCGTAGGGTTTTTGACAAGTCTAGATAATCTCGATAATGTGACGCATTGATTTAAAATTTTTATTGAAAACGCTCATATTCTAATTAGGATATGAGCGTTTTCATATAATCAACCTCGAACAAACATAATCTGCCGATATTTCTTGTTGTTATACAATAATAATTGCAGTAAAAATTATGGATCATAATTCAATAATATGTTCCAAGCAAAGAGATTAGATTATAGAACAATAAAAATAATATCCTGTAAAAAATTTTTACAGGTTATTATTTTTGTATTTGTTATGTTCAATCAATCAAACAATTCTTTGGTACGGATTCAAGCATTTCGAACGCTTGAACAATTTTAATATTTTTGTTATTCTAATTTCACAACTATTTGTTAATAATAGTTGCGGAGGACATAATGAAAATAGAGTTTACAGATAACGAAATTGGTACATTGATAGAACTTGCATATTTGGGAAACTGGTTGGTGAATTCGACCAAACTTTCTAATGATAGAATTAATAAATACGACACATTGTTTGACAAAATTTTATCAATGCAAAAAAGCGGAGTTGAACAATATGAATATAAAGAGGAATTGCATGACAGATTGAATGAAATCATAAAACAGTTTGAAGCAGATATTTTGCCTTCAATTGTTGCGAAAGCATATGCAGATTTTTTATATCCAAATGAATTAGGCTCTATCAAACAAATTGCATCTCGCAAAAAAATCCGTGAATTATGTGAAAAAGAATTGAGAACAAATGGATTTAAAAATGTTAAAATTGATATTTCAGAGGAATAGAAAAAGACGCATTTTTCAGTCGAAATAGTATGATATAATATATGAATGTTGACAAAAATGATTATATCTGCTATAATAAAAAATAAATAAAAATTACGCTTGCATAAGGGTACCCTTATGCTTTTACTTATTACATAAGTAAAAAAGTCTTGATTAATAATCAAAAAGAAGATATAAGAAATGATGCAAAAAAGATATAAAAAGACAACTAAAAAACTTTATGAGGCTACAATGTGGCTTTCCATTGTGTTAAAGACGCAAAGAGAGGTGCTATGTCAAAATTACCCTACAGTCTAGCTATAATTATTGTGCTGATGATTACAACAGATCTTTTAGTCATAGTTTTATAATGCCTGCTTGTCAAAGATAATTTCAATGACAAGCGGGCATTTTTTATTGTTTGGTTTGGAGCTTTCATCATTTTTTGGTGAGAGCTCTTTTCAAAAAAATACAAAAGGAGAAAAAAATGAAAAAAGAAACAACTAAAAAATGGTTGAGGCAAGTAACGTTCACAGATGTTGAGTTGGAATCTAAGGCAAAAGAACTTACATTCATATGTAATCTTAGGGTGGGATTGATGTATGCCTCTGAATCAATTCGCGAAATTGTCGAGAATATTATTGTAAAACTTAACAATGAGATTGAAATGCTATTGCGACGAAGAAATAAAATAACAGATACCATAGCAAAAGTCGAGTCACAAGAAATGAAGGTTGTCTTAGAGCAGCGATATATTCATGACGAAAGCATTAGTACAATAGCAAAAAGAATCAATTATTCTCCACGCCAAACAAAAAGACTTATGGAATCAGCAATTGATGAGGTTATAGAGAGTAGAGAAGAAGAACAATAAATTAAAAGTTGTCCAAAATGTCACCTTTTGTCACTAGCAAAGCATTTCTGCGAGTGGTTAATTTTGTGCTACACTATATAAAAAATATGATTATTCTTAAAAACTTTCTTTTAAATTTATTTTGACAGAAATGCTAAAAAATAATTAAAGGTAATATGCTTGAGTTCTTTATATTTTCACAGTAGTGAAAAGTATTGATATTATGCCAGATGTGCGCTGAAAGCACATCATGCGCAGACAGACTGCGATAACAACTGGAGGATTATGGATGATTTGACAAAAAAACAAGGCAAAGGCACATTATCGTCCAAGAAAACAAAGTCAAGCGAAGGTAGAGAAACTATTATGATACCTAAGCATAGGTTTGACTGCGTGAGTTTTTGTTTAAAGGAAACTAAACAATCTTTGCTTGAAAAATCTCTTGAAAATGATATTGCAAGAGTTGAGATAGTAGAGTTGAAAATTGCTTTATTAAAATCAAAGGCGGAGACAGTTCTTGCTTTACATAGGGCAAAGAATTTGAAAGCGGTTTTAGCATTGATTGATTTTGATGTTTTGAGTTTGCAGGATGGAGTCGTTGTGGGACTGGATCAACAAATTGAAAAAATCAAGGAAGAAAATGAATATTTATTTGGACAAATGGAAGAAACAAACTATGTTCTTGTTCCTGTCAAAGCGAATGACGCACTGAATAAGTCCATAACCGATTATGTTACCAAGAGGAGAAAACTCAAATGAGTGTAATAAGAAATGTAGTAGATATTCTAAGAAATGAAGCCTTGGGTGTGACTTTTGAAGCGGGAAAATATCCTGAAAGCACATCTCAAGTCAGCGGAAAAGTAGTTTTTGCTGGTGGCATGGGAGTGTCTGAATATGATAAGCCAAGAAATGTCATGGGTGGAGATGTTCTTAGAGCAGAGGCGTTCAAAGTTGTTTTGCGCGGAACGAATTATATTCAACTTGAAGAGATATTGACAAAAGCAAAAATCGCACTCAGAAATGCTGGATATCATCAACTTAGCGGACTAGAACACATTGAGCCAAAAGAGGATGGATTGTTGCAACTAGCAATAACATTCAAATCAACAAAACAATAAAAAACTTTAATCATAAGACCATATATGAGAAGTCAAGCGGATAAAGGGGGTCTCCGTAGCACCCCCCCCTTTCAAAAACGAATAAATCAAAAAATAAATCTATTAGGAGATTATAAAAAAATGAGTACAATTTATACAGGTGTAACAGGAAAAGTTACAATAGGTGGCGAAGTTGCCTATATCAGCAATTGGAGCGTAGAGTCTACAAGAGAAATCGTAGAAGTTCCAGAATTGGGCAAAAAATTTAAACAAAAAGTAGCAGGACAAGCAAATTGGACTGCAAGTGCAGACGGCACAGTTTGCTTTGGTAGCGATGGCATTTCAGGACATAAAAATTTATTTGATGCCATGAATGATGGCACAAGAGTTAAATGCGAATTTTTCTTGCTTGACCCAGCTAAAGCAAAAGGCATGGCTGCGGTTAAATTTGATGGTTTAGCTCTTATAGAGTCGCTTAGCGTGGATTTGTCTGCGGAAGACAAGGGTAACATTAGCATCAGCGTAAGCGGGTGTGGTTCTTTAGGTTTCCCAGGTAAGACCATCTAATAAAAAAACCGCCATACACTCCAGTAGGCAGAGGTGATAGTGATGCTGGTAATGGTGGTTATGATGACGATTATTAACAAACAGGCTTATAGCTTTGTGCCATTAAACAAGGCTATTTATGAAATCTAATCGGGCATGACCGAAAAGACTTCTGCAACAAATAAACATTTGGAGAAAAAAATTATGCAAATCAAATTAGACAAAGAATACGAAGTAAAGACTACTTTGGGCACGATTCGTGAGATAGAAAAAAGTTTTAATAAACCATTTATTGAAGTAATAAATTCTGCTGTTTCTATGAAAGTAGACGAGCAAATCAAATTGCTTTTTGCTGGCGTAAAGAAAGCGAATCCAAGTCTAGATATAAAAGAGTTTAATGACTTATGCGATGATTACATTAGCATGGGTGCGTTAATGGAATATTTGGAGCAGTATATTTTCGCACTGCAATATCCTGGCATGACAGAGCAGGAGGTGCAAGAAAAGATTGAAAAAAAGTTATTGAAGCACCGCAAGATAGAAAAAGCAGTGGGCAAGATAAGCTAGATGGTTTTGATTGGGAGGCCATTATAAAATCAGGTGGACTTGCGGGGCTTAGACCAAGTGATGTTTGGGAGATTGAGTTGTGGGAGTTTAATGCTTACATGGCGTCTTACGAGGAAAAACAAAAAGCAGAAGTCTCTAACGCAATTTTAATAGGATATTATGCTTCTTATTATATTAATGGTGGGAAAAAAACTAAAAATCCGAATGATCTTATACAACAGATAAACAACAAAAATAAAACTACTAAGCAGTCTTTAGAGGATGGGCTTATGGATATTGAAAAGTTAAGAGAATTTGAAAAATTAGCAAAATAGCAAATATTGCAAAATGGAGAAAACATGACTTATCAGGAAATTGAAAATCTAAATGTAGCGAAGAAAAAGCTGCAAATTATAACGGAAGCCGTATCAGAAAGCATGGCTATCACTGAGGAGCGATTCTATTTTTTAACGCAAGCATCAATTGCATTGAGTGATGCTGTATTTTATGTTAATGAAGAAATGGCTATGACCTATGAGCGTTTATATGACCTTAAAGATGCTCTCTATGAAACCACAGTTAAGGTTGAAGATTACGCTTATGCTTGGGATAGTGCCAATTATGAGTTAGAGAGAAATATAGGGCTTATGGAAGAGGGAGTTGAGATTGGAGATGAGTATAAAAATAGTCTTAAAGAAAAAACAAAACTTACGGACAAATATACAGCCGCAATTAATAGAAGCACAGCGGCTACAGTTGCAAATACGCTAGCTGGCGACATTAATAATATTTCGTCAGGTATTGGACTTGGGTTAAAAATTGCAAAGATAGGTGCTTCAGCAGTAGAGCAGACCATGACTTGGGCTTGCACATCTGCAAATAAAGCTAACACATTATCGCTAGGTTTCAATAGTGGAGCATTAGTAAAAAATAAAATTGCTTTAATAGGCTCTACAAAAATGGCAACAGTTAGTGCTATTGCAACTTGGGCGCTGGTTGCAGCCTTGGCTGCGTCAATAATGCTAAAAACAATGGGTGCAGGTAGCGCATTAGTTATTGCCGCAAATATTACTGCAGGCACAACAAAAGCAAAAGGCAAGGGGATGACAATGGGTGCAGTAGCGGCTGGTGGAGCATTGGCTGGTATGATGGTAGGAGCAGCAATGGCAACAGGCGGTGTTGTTTCTGCGCCTACAGTAACATTAGTGGGAGAGGGCAGATATCCAGAAGCTGTAATCCCGCTAGGCAGTTCGCCACAGTTTTCTTCGATGAAGGAAGATATCGCGAATGCAGTTATTCAAGGCATGTTAGCAACTCAGAAGGCAAATATGTATGCTTCGCGTGGTGCAAATGTAGGGGAACAGAGCGAAGTCGTATTAAATATAGACGGAATGCGTTTGGCTAGAGTAATGCTGCCTAGAATTGAGAGTGAACAGCGCAGAACTGGACAGAATGTCGTAATTAGGGAGGTTTAGTAAAATGTATTCAGAGAAAATTCAAAAACACTACCTAGAAGTAGGTGGTATAAAGTTTGATGATAGTGCTGGCGGATGTCCTATTCCTTCGCAAATTATTCCGTCTTTGCAGCTGATTAAAAACACTGAGAGATCAATTGGTGGAAAATTGCATGTTGATATAGTTTCAAACAAGCAAAGGCTGCAAGTTGCATTTGATATTCTCAAGGATTTCCAAATGAAAAAAGTAATGGAAGTATTTGAAGTTGATAATGGAGAAATTAGTCCTGACGGATTGGATGTAAAATATTTTGATCTAAAAGAAGGAGAAACATCAGATTCAGTTGAGGCAAATCCACTTGTTCAAGTGACAGCAAATTCGCTTAGAGGGAAAACTCGGTATTTTGTTGTCGACTCTGTTAATTTTAACCCTATTGTTGCAGAGGAAGAAATCATTTGGCGCGATGTGATTGTAAATCTAATTGAGGTTTAGAGGAGAAATTATGCAGAATTCAAATGAGAACTGTATGCAAAAAACAGTTCGCAAGGTATCGGGAATAGTTGACATTAATTTTTTTGCTAATGGGTCGGATCATTCTGTGTCAATTGTTGATCATGTTGGAAATAATCCGAATCAGAAAGTAACAACTACTAATGGTCGCATAACATCTAAGCAAGGACAACAAATATTCGAGCGCAGACTAATAATCGATAAGAGGTTAACTACTTTTTGTGGAGGTGGAATTCCGCTTGATAGGTCAACTCATATTGTTCATCCAAGAAGCATAACTGGATGGATAGGTAGTAGATCTAGCAACAGCAATGGCTTTTTTGCAGTAGGTCAGCCCCAAATTATTGAACAATCTTTTCTTGTAAGAAGAAGGTTGCCGTATCTAGAAGTTAGAGGTGTTGTGCCGCGTAATACACGAACAGGGCAGTTATTGCCAGCGGAGTTTCCTAGAGATTTTAGGTTAGTGGTGCATTTTGTTGATGGACGAACATTCACACATAATACTACTAACAATGCTAGTTTAGTGTGTCGGTGGGATTTTGAAAGAAGAGAATTTTTGCAAGGAGATAATGGCTCAGATCGTAGAAGTCCAATTAACTTGCAAGGATTAAATTTTGAAAGGGATGTAGTAGGTGCGCGACTAGAGATTACTAGGTGGAATAGAGCTGGTTCACTCCCAAGGGTTGCTTATTTTAGTGGAGAGATGCATGAAGGTTTTGATGGCGATACGCTTGACGGCATAGAGGTTCTCGAAGAAAAAACAGGAAATGTTAATCGTCTCTCATATGGAATCAGTAGTAATTCATGCAAAGTGAGTGTTCTCAATAGGGACAGAATGTTTTATGAGGAACATAATTTCAATTTGCTGCGTCGTGGCAGATGTGTTATGCCTTACATTGTTTCTGGAAACGAACAGCATTCATTGGGTAGGTTTTTATCTGAAGAATGGCAGTTAGACGATAAAAGTAATTTTATGAGTTGCACAGCGTATGATGTGCTGTATTCATTACAGGATTTAAACATTAATATGGGTCTAAATTTTGTGCGTAATGACTCGGGCATATTGGATGTTAGACCTATTACTAATATGCCAGTTTGGCAGATAGTTCATCGTGTTAGAGATTTGACGAACAATGCTCGAACGGACAATGGATTGTTCGAGGTAATTGAGTTTTTGGAAAATCCGTACTTAAATGAACATACCAGAAATATTAACTTGCCATATGTCTTGGTGGAAGAAAAATCAGCTTGGAGAGTGTTGCAAGATATTGCTAATTTCTGTTGTGCATATATATATGCAGACAGACAAGGAAGAGTTGTTTTAGAAGATGATGAATTCATTGCTCTTAATTCTTGGATGGGTTCAAGATGGGGGCTGTCAGGAAATAACACTCGTGCTCCAGTTATTGCAAGCAATTCACAAAGACGGTTTAGAAAAGTCAAAGCTTCATTTACTCTTGAAAATACACAGAGCATACGAATTCATGGTGTAAAAGAGTTTACTTATGACGCGACATTGATGGTCGCACCTCGTGAGAATACAGCACCACATGCCATAAGAACAATGGCGCAATTTATTCTTGATAAATATGGAGAAGGATTGTCTTTTGTTGATGCGGAGTGGAAAGGAGATGTCAACCTTGAATTAAGCGACAATTTTGAAGCGAGAAGCATTCATGACAAGGATTCAAAAAGAAAGATTTATGAATGTTTATCAAATGAAATGTCACTTGGCAGAAATTTCCGACAAGTGACAAAGGGTAGGACAAGGGTTAATAACAGTAATAATAATGCTGAAACAATAATTGATCCAGATAATTCATTTAACTTCAGCCTTCCAGTCAAGTCAAGGACCATAGTCAATAGAGTTAATGTTGAGTATTATGTTCTTGAGCCAGACACAGAAGAGAATCGTTCAATACGAGTTAATCTAAGTGATTGTGAAATCACGGGGACAGGAGCGGTTAGAACTGTTACGGCTAGAGTTCCTCTTGGAAATAGAGTTTGGGAGAGGATTCATAGGGTGAGAGTTGAGATTGACACTAATCTAGATCTAATTACCCCAACAATGCTTTCAAACACTAGCAATAATATGTTATGGATACGATTTAGTGCAAATATAAACAACACAATTGATTTTAGAGTTCATATCAACAACAACTAGCGAACTTGAAATATAACATAAGGTATCATTGTGTTCCAAGCAACACCTGTAGGCCAACCGATCCAAATATGAGTTCCTGTGGAAGGCGCACCATGAGCAACTGTTTCATTAAGCGATAATACATTGCCTGTAAAAGTTGAGGTTGCAAAGGTTCCGTCTGATTGTAAAGATCGAACCATTACAAACTGACCTGGGGCATAGCCTGGCATATTTAGGTTGGTAATATGCAGGTGTACAGTCTCATTTGGATCCTGCAAGGACAACTCCACTCTAATACTAAACAATCTCAATCCAGAATGAGTCACATAAGTAAAGGTCTCGCCGATTTGATGGATACGCTCTTCAGGAGTAGTTCCAGACCCCGGTGGGCCAGAAGGTCCCTGAGCTCTAACACCTGTGTCTTGTGTTCCAATCCACCAGTTACCGTTAGATCCGATATGAGGTGTTTGACCAGCAGGTCCTGGAAGCCCTCCAAGTTCTCTTGCTTCTTCTAATTCACGCTCTAACTGGTCAATACGATTTAACAAGTCAGTAGAATCAAACTCAGAGTCGCAACCAACAAAAACAAAGACGCTTAAAAGCATTATGCAGGCAAGTAAAATAGTAGTAAATTTTTTCATAATAATACCTCCAAAATGAGTATCAACTCATTAATATAATTATAGCACAAAAAATAATATAAGTCAACAAATTTTCAATGATATAAGGAGAAATATAATGTCAAAAAGACAAAAATTTAACGGCGCGAACTTCAATGTCGACCGCGTCAATGATAGTCATGAATTTGATCAAGACAGTATTCTAACTACAGACGATCTAAATAAGATGGTCAACAGCACGATCAATCTTGGAGCGACAAAGTCCGACATTGGACACACTCATCCTGCAGTCGAAATATCTAGTGGACAAGTCCCAGTTAATCGTGGTGGAACGGGAAGATCGTCTCTAAATAGTAATCGTTTGCTAGCAGGTGGAACTTCCACAACTGCAAATGTTGTTAGCATTTCATCAGGGTCATCGGGACAGGTCTTAACTTCTAATGGTTCAAATAGTGCGCCATCGTGGAGTACAGCACCTTGGCCTCGTAACATAGAAGTCAGAAGAAATGTGAGGTTGCATAGAGATTGGACAACCGTGTATACAGGGGCTAGTTTTAGGGCTAGTGCAATCGTATTGATTAGACCAACATTTACTGGAGGATTCGCTGGAATAATCAGTGCCACAAGGACTACTAGCGGTAATAATAACACCATATCGGAAAGTCAGGGACTGATTCGTGATTCAAGCCCTGTTGGTAATATCAATAGAAGGTGGGTCAGTGCAAGGGATGCTACATGTGGAAATAATACAATTTTGCAGGTGCGAGCATCTAATGACGGTGCAGTTGGAGATTATATTATCACAGTAATTAATGCAAATTAGGAGATAAAAAAATATGAATACAAATTGCGAAATAAATGAAAAAAGAAAAATATATTTTTTGCTAGATGATGAAAAGTATATTATTGGTGTAGCTGAGTTTGATTTTCCTTGCCACATAGAAACAATATATACAAAAGAGGATTTTATTGCGATTTTTGGCTCGAAATGTATCACTGATGGGAAACATCAATATCTTGATGAACAAGTGTTAAAAAGCGGAGGAACTTCAAGAAGTTTGGGAAGTTGTCTGAATAGCGAACAAGAAATCTTACGTTCATTGCGACAGGAAGTTTGTTTTCCTGTAATCAATCGTGGCAAACTTTGGTATGATAGTTTGACTAATTCTCAACATCAAGAACTCAAGCAATGGTATCAGGCGTGGTTAGATGTGACGGAAACACTGAAAGAGCCGAATCTGCCTGAGTGGTTAAAGTATGACGAGGGGGATAAATAGATGTATACAGGGTTAACAGGTGCACTAAAAGTTGGTGGTATAAATATAGCCTATATAAGTGGATGGAATCTTGAAGAAACTACCGAAATAATTGAGGTGTCAAAAGTTGGTAGTTTGGTTAAAGGAGCTTTCCCTACTTTTCAAAGATGGAGTGCCAGTTCTAATGGTGCGGTGTCAATGGAAGACGATGGACAACGCTTATTATATGATGCACGAAGAAAAGGCGAAAAGATCGAACTTACATTGTATCTTAAGAATGAGGGTGATGATTTGCGGGCTGTCTATTTTCGTGGTGAGTGTTATGTCGAATCATTAGGTATAGACATTTCATTTGAAGGAGTTGCACAAATAGCAATTAGCGTAAGAGGTCTAGGTGCGCTAAAATTCAATATTAGGGAGCGTGTTATAAGGCGTGCTTATGGGTATGATGAGCTTTATGCAATTGGTGAAGGTGCTTCGTTTGAGACGCATATTCATAGTGTTACATTTGTAGGTGATTATGAATATGATTGGAACGATTTGATTGGAGACGAGTGCCTAATGTTGCAATCGTTAGGAATTAACTTTGTTTATAATGGAGACTTAGAAATTGATTGGGATGAATTAGCTATCAATGAAATTAAGGACATTGATAGCGATGTAAGTGCTGTGAGTTGCATAAACATTGTTGCTCAAGATGAAGTGGAAAACATTAATGAATATGATGGTTGTCTTAACGATCTAGTAACTGAATATGATTTTATGTTGAAAAAAACACAACTTCCTTCGATAGGCATTATGTATCCACAATTTAGAGATCTAGCCGAGCAATTTTCTGAAAAAGATGAAATTGAAATACCGAAAGACTTAATGAGTCGTGAACAACTAGATAGTATTTTGGGTGCTGTTATGGAGGTCGATATTGAGAGCGACAATATTAAATATCAAGTAGTTAAAAGAAAAAATGAGAGAGGTGTAGTCCAATGAGAGCCTTTCATTCATTTTCAACAAAACCGTTACTTAAAGAAAACTATAATCGCAAAATAGATGAACAAATTGATTGCATAATTACTATCGCAACGCTGTCATGTTTGCAAGCAAAAAGATTGGGGATAGAATTGGTGCTGCATACTGATGATTTAGGCGAAAAGATGTTCGGATTTTTGCCTTACGACAACATTTATGCAACACTAAACAAGAATAGAGGACATGAAAGATTTTGGGCTTCTGGAAAGATGTTAGCGCATGAGGCAGAACCTTTGGGGAGCGTGCATTTTGACATGGATGCTATAATCAAAAAACCAGACCTAGTTAAGCTGTTATGCGAATCTAAACAAGATTTAGTTGTCGAAGCTCATGAATATTATCCTGATGTATATGACTATCCTACGAATAAATTGATAGAGCAAGTTTCAACATTTCCATTTTTGGATATGAAAAAATATAGAAAACATGATGCTCTTCGTTGTGGGTTGGTCAAGATTAACAATCAGAAATTAAAGGACATGTATATTAAAGGATATTGGAATATACATGATCAGTTTGTTCAGAGTAATTCACAATCATTGAATGACAATATGTTTACACCAGACATCGTGGTTGAGCAGTCATATCTTCTTAATCTTGTTGTGCAACATAATTATTCGCTTCAAGTGATCTTTGGGCATGGATTTGCTCATGGTGAGAGAGGTGGCTTCACTGCGAAAGAATTGGGATGGAACCATTTTATGAGTGGAATAAAGTTTTATCTTTTGCCGAGATTGAAAGAGCAATTAAAAAAAGGCAAGATCGGATATTTTGAAAAATCTCAGCAAACTATAAAAGAAATAATAGAGTTTGTTAAATCAAAAATCTAAAGAAATTGTATCATAGTAGCTTTTTAAATGTTGAGGTTTAATTTATGGCTTTTCAGTGCAATTATAATATAATAAATTCTTTGATTTCTACTGAAGAACTTTTAAGAATTGATGGTCAATCACAACGCATAAAAGGTATTATTGATACTGGCAAGACTGCAGTGGTGTACAAACTTGAAATTGGTGGACAATATTTTGCACTTAAAAAGTGTAGAGAACGATTCGAAAATATATTTCATCATGAGGTTCAAATTCGAAGTAAAATTGAAGAAATAAAAACACAAAACCCTGTGCTGAGTCAGTATATTGTGGATACAATTTATGCGTGTAGTGAGAAAGGTATTATTTTATCTCAGTGGGTCGAAGGGAACGAGATTTCACATTTTAACGAGTCGATATTTGAGCGAATATTCGATGCTTTGTTAGAGATTGACAAAGCGGGTTTATTTGACTTCGACCTGCATAAATCTAACATATTGGTAGATGGCAGTGGTTTTGTGAAATTAATAGATCTTGGAGGAATGTATTCATATAATCCATTAACAGAGTATAACAACTATGGTTTTACATATCCGACGTATCATTTTGTGGAAAGATTCGAGACTAGATTTTTTTTAAGAAGTTTGTTGTTGGAAGAATATAATGGAATCAGTAGATCTAGTGTTCTATTGAAATATAGGATTGAAAAAGAGAAAGCATTAAAATGCTATAACTTAAAACGGGAGTGGTTAAGTGAAAGAGGAGCAGATTCCCAAGTTGTTAAATGGATTGAAGGTTTTTTGACGCAATGGTCACAAGCCTTAAAAAGCGGAACGAAATTATACGAATTGTATGCGAGAGAACTTTTTCGGTCATGTATTATAGATTTGCCTCACAGTATAAATGGAGGACATCTTGATAAAGCCATAATTAAGATAAATGAAATATTGAGGATATTGAATGAAGATTACGATTGCATATTTACCAAAGAAAATATTTGCTCAGATTTTTGCAATGCAAATAAAAGGGAGTATCTTTTAGAAAAATACTCAAAAATTTTGGACAGGATTTACATGCAACAAGACAGAGAAAGATATTATGATTAAGTATTATCGGCTATAACTTTGATTTTCAAATGGAGATAATAGTGGAAAACAAAAAAAAATATAAGATTGGACTTATTTGTTCATCGTTTGAATTACTACACATTGGGCATATTCGAATGATAGAACAAGCAACAGGGCAATGTGAAAGTGTTGTTATTGCTTTAAATTGCTGTCCAGAATCAGGATGGAAAAAGAAGCCCACACAATCGATTTATGAACGCTGGAAGCAAGTGTCAAGTATTAAAGGTGTTGATGTAGTGATTCCATATGAGGACGAGAAAGACTTGGAGTTGCTTATTAGGACTCTGACTTATGATGTTAGAATCTTAGGGGATGATTACATAGATAAGAGTTGGACAGCAAAAGAATATGAAGAAGAACAGGGGATCCAAGCGCTTTTTATAAATAGGGCACATGGCAAATCCACTACAGAACTAAAAAATAGAATCAAAAATATTTAAGGAGAACTAGTAATGGAATCTGGATTAATAATTGCATTATCAAGCTTAAGCTGTGGTGTTATTGGTTTGATGGTAACACTTGTTACTATAATTCGCAAATGGCTGAAAGAAAAAAAGGCTAAACTTACTGCACGTGCTGAAACTGCTGAAGAAAAAATGAAAGCAGAGAATGCTAAACTATTAGCCGAGCGACTCAAAGTCGTTACTGACGCTGTTGCTCATGCGGTAACAGAAGTTGAGCAAATGAAAGCTGAAACTAGTGGGCGAATACCAGCAAAAGTTAAACGAACTATGGGGATAGTCATGGCGCTTGATGAATGTATAAAAGCAAATGTCCAAGATGTTACCAGAGAAGAATTGGGAACAATGGTGGATAGTCTTGTTGATTTTACTAAGACTGTTAATGCCAGAGATAAAGATATAGTCCAAAGGTCTGTTAATTTTGAGAGTGTTAATGGCTAGATCATATATTGACTTAAATTGTTGTAATATTTGATATTTATTAAATTAATTTCAAAAATGTCTGCTTTGTAGTGGACATTTTTATTTCCAAAAAGACGCATTTTTTGTTTGAATTAATCTGCTAAAATATTATGGGGAATATATTCCATAAAATCTATAGCAAACTAAGGAAAGCAAAAAAAGTGAATATTTATAAATATCATTACAAGTCATTAAAGGATAAATTATTTAAATTCGGAAGAAAGATCAATCTCATTAAATATGATGATTTCTTTTGGGAGATGATTCATAATAGTTTTGATGAGGGTGAAAATCCTTGGGAATATCTTATTTCTGAATATCTTGCCTTTTGCTGTAATGAGGAAGATAGAAGATTTATTAACATATGTTTTTTTAGAAAAAATTCAATGGCTTATACGAGTCAAAATTTTCCACTATGCGAGAGATCTTGTCAAGAATGGCGAGAAGAAATTTTCAAAAATTTGATTGGATTGGCTTTACAAAGAGGTTTGATGATTATTGATATCAAAACTTTAAAAATTACAAAGCATTTAAACGAGAAAGGAGGGCGAGATAGTAAAGTATGATTGACATTAAAAAAATTAAAAAATGGCTTATGAGAATTCAGCTTCAGGAGTTGCAGATTAACTCAAAAAGAGAACAGGTTTCAAAAAATAAGAAATTTAAAGAGCAATTTGAAATTATCAGCATAGATTTTGATGATGAAGAAATGCAATTAATTCAGGAAATCAATGATTTTATTTTGATAAGAAAAGAAGTTAAAGATGCTATTTTGAAAATTATTGATGTAAAAGGTAAAGTTGTTTTAGAACATCATTATTTATTAGGCAAAACATTGTGGCAAATTGCACAAGAATTTGGAGAAAATTTGCGCAATATTGAAAGAATTCATAAGAAAGCATTAGCAGAACTAGGACAAATAATAGAGGAAAACAGTAATGAAGATGAAAAAACTAATTAAGTTAAATAAAGATGTGGTCAAGATGGATATCTTTACTTCATTATTGAATTGAAAGAACATTTGATGAGATAGCATTTTGTTTGTCTTAAAATTGATATATAAAATATTCCTAGAAATAATTTAAAAATCAATACTTTAATCATTTGTGGAAAAAATTTAAAAATGCTAAAATGTAATTATATGTAGTATAAAGGAAAAATTATGAAATTATATAAAAAAGATATCTTCATATGTTTGAATTGTAATGAGTTGGAAAAAATATCTCATCTAAAGACTATTAATCTGTCGGGATTCAATAGTCTTGATTTTTTACCAGAATCTATTGGCAATTTAGTTGAATTAGCAGAGTTAAATCTTAGCAATTCTGATTTAAAAAGCATTCCGAAGACAATTGTAGGCTTGAAAAAGTTAAAGAAACTTAGTTTAGCCAATACATATATTAGTCAGTTGCCAAATGAATTGTTTAGCTTGCCAAGTTTGGAAGAGTTGGATTTATCATCAACTGATATATCTGAAATCCCTTCACAAATTTTATCACTAAAAAAATTAAAAAAGTTAATTTTAAGAAATGTTAAGTTGACGAGTTTGCCAGATGAAATTTTTAAACTAAAGAACTTGGAATATTTAGATTTACATAATACAAAAATTAGTTATATTAATGACGAGATAGGTAATTTAACAAAATTAAAAACTATTTATTTATCTAATACAAATATTATAGAAATTCCCAGTTCTTTTAAAGAATTAAAACAACTGAAGAATGTTTCTTTAAGAAATCTTTATTTGAAAGATATCCCAAATTATTTTGCAGATTTGAATTTAAAATTTTCTCATACATATATAGAGGAAGAAAATTCAATCAATCTCTATAATACAACTATTAAGTCAATAGATTCTACTATATGGAATAGAAACACCGAATTTGTACAAATGTTTTTTAAAGCAAGAAGCTCTCAAGGTGGCTCGGTTCCAATTAATGAAGTTAAAGTAATATTTTTAGGTAATGGAGAAGTTGGTAAAACTTATACAATTAAACGATTGTTGAAAAATGGAGAAAATTTAAGCCTAGAAGAGAGCAATACTGAAAGAACACCGGGAATTGACATTAATAAGAAGAAAGAGGTTTTAAGCGATGGAAGAAAAATAATTCTTCAATATTGGGATTTCGGTGGTCAGGAAATTATGTTTTCAATGCACAGGTGTTTTTTGACATCAAGGACTCTATATGTAATTATGTTGAATGCAGCAGCTGTTGACGATTTAACGAGATTTAATGATAACGCAAGAGATTGGCTTAAAACAGTTGAGAACTTTGCAAATGGTTGCCCAGTTCTTTTAGTTATAAATAAGATTGATGCTTGTCCTGCAATTGGACTAGATGAGCTTTCTTTGTATCAAGAATTTAATAATTTAAAAGGCATTTTAAAAATTTCAGCAAGGGATTTTTCCAAAGAAAAATTTTCTATAGTCTTAGAAAAGATTAAAGAGCAGGTTATGGATTTGCCTGGTTGCCAAAACGCACTTCCTCCTTCACAGGATATGGTAAGGAAGGAGCTGTTTAAAATGTCAAAGCAGAAAGAAAAAAATTATATTACAAATGAGGAGTATATTACTTTATGTCGTAAACACGGAATTGTTGAGAATTCAGAAAGACAGGGTTTGCTAGACTGGTTTAATGATTTAGGTGTTAGTATAAGTTATCATAACGACAAAAAAACTACTAGGATAGAGGATTTTAAAGTCCTCAATCCACAATGGATAACAAATGCAATATATGCAATTATAATGTCGGCAAGTAATACTCGTAACGGCAAAATAGAAAAAAACAAAATAGCTGAAATTTTGAAAGCTCCTACCAAGTGTGTTTTGCGAAATATAACTTATACTATGGAAGAAAGTGAGTATGTATTGGATATTATGAGAAAATATGAAATTTCACACCCAATTCAAGATAGCATCTCATATATTTCATACGAATTTATCCCAGCACTGTTGGAAGTGAATACTCCTAGAAGATTGAATTTTGATTTTGTTTCCGAAAGCATATTTTACAAACTAGAATATAAATATTTGCCAGATAATGTCCTGCATAGACTTATGATTCAAATGTATGAAGATGTTGATTTTAACACTATTTGGCGAAAAGGTGTAGAGTTTTCAGATAGGTTAACTGGTTGTAAAGCTTTTGTAGTTACAAAAAATCAATCACTCGAAATTCATGTGGAAAAAAGTCACTATGGGAAATACTATTTTGCTCAAATCTTAAACCGAATAGAGAGTATTAATAAAATGTATAATTTAGTTCCCGATCATTTTTTTGTATGTGGGTTTAAAAAGGGTAATGAAATAATTTATAGATGTTTTGATTATGAGACAGTGATAACAAATTTAAAAAATGGGAATCAAAAAATATGTGCTAAGGAAGATTCAATTAAAATTGTAAACTTATTAGATCCCTATGGCGGATTAAAATATATTAAGGATAATAGAGAAATGAGAGATCAAATTTTTATTTGCTATTCGCATAAAGATAGAAAATTTAAAGAGAGATTAGCAAAGCATTTTAATAGTTTAGCACGAAGGGACTTGTTGATTTATTGGGATGATAGTAAAATAGAAGCTGGTGATAAGTGGAAAAAAGAAATCCAAACAGCTTTGAATAAATCATGTGTTGCTATTTTGCTTGTATCAAAAGATTTTTTAGATTCAGAATTTATAACTGAAGTAGAATTGCCAACGATTTTAAATGAAACATATAACATTACGAGCATTCCAGTGTTAATAGGTAATTGTTTATATGACGAAGTGACGGACATTAAAGACATGCAACTAATTAATAAGCCCTCAGAATGTGTTAGTATATTAACAGATGACGAACAAGACAAATTATGTGTGAAAATTGTAAAAAAGGCAAAATCAATTTTAGAAAAGAGTTATGTGAAAACCAGATAGATTTTTTGTATTTATTACCATTTATAATGCTACCATTTATAATGCTCATGAAATGATAATTTGATAGAGAGTTGTTAATGAAGTCGTTAATATAATAATTTTTTCGTTAAAGAACAGGACGTAATTTTGTAGAAATTATAAGTTTATATTAATAAAATTGCTTGCATAATTTAAGGATTTAAGTTATAATTATTTCAATAAAAGATGAAAGAACAGTTTACCACCATACGAGCTAATGAATAATAAATGATAAATAATATGAATAATAAGTATAATAAATTACCTAATGATTATTATAGCATTGAATTAAAAAATTCGTACTATGTCTTTCACTCATTTTATGGAGAGCCTTTTTTGGTGTCAAAAGTTGATTATGCAAATTTTGTGCAGAATGGATTTCAGCAACCGGCTCTCATTAATGGTGTGGATTTGTCGGAAAAAACTACTCTCAAATGTAAAACAATAATTGATGATTATATTGATAATTATAATTACCCTGAAGTCTTGGATCTTATAATATCGGAACAATGTAATTTAATGTGTCATATGTGTTCTCATGCGCTGTCTTTAAATGTTAGTGATCAGAGCAGACTAGGCACTCCTTCAATGAGTTTTGATTTGGCTAAAAAGTGGATAGATCATTATGTAGAAGTGGTTAAGAAAAACAATTTGCCTGTTTATTCATATCATTTTGGTGCTGCTGAGCCGTTATTGTACAAAAGCCAATTGTGGGGTATCGTAGAGTATATTCATAGTGTATCGACTGATAGAAAAGTAGAATGTTTTTTAAACTCTAACCTAACATTGTTGGATGATAAGGATATTGAATTGTTATCAAAATATAATATAAGGGTTGCAGTAGGCGTTGATGGACTTAGAGAACAAAATGATTCAATTAGAGTTTTTAGAAAAAATCGTGGTGGAACTTTCAATTTGATAGTTGAGAAGATTAAAAGGCTTTTATCTGCTAATGTGCAAGTTGGGGTTAACATTACTTTAACAGATAGAAATTTTGAGGATGTAGATCCTAATGAAGTCTTAAAGTATTTTAGTAAAATAGGCATAAAAACATTGCTTGTAGACAGTGATTTTATAAATCATATTAATGTGTCAGGAGAGCAAATTGTAAATAAATTGATTGAGTTTGAGAATCTTTCAAATGAGTATGATGTTGAAATATTAGGATCTTGGAAAACCCCATATAATATGCTCAATTGCAAGAACTCTAAAACACCTAAATCATTTTGTTATTCAACCCTTGGGAAAAATATGACTGTCACACCTAGAGGAAACCTTACCTATTGTACTTATGCTGCAACGTTGCTATCTAATGATCAGGTTAATGTGGAATTTACATATGCAGAATACATATCCAATATTAAGAAGATTATGCATCAATGTTTACCTGGAAAGAGAGATTTATGTCATGGTTGCCCAATAGAAGGTTTATGCGCTGGTGGATGTCAATTAGCACATGAGCAAAATGGTGAGGAGAATAAAATGTGTGATATTTATTTAGAAGCGGTATACCAACTAGTGATAAACAAATATAGAAATAGATAAAGGAGGGCTTATTTATGCAGGAGATTAAAATTGAAAAAATCGAATTAGAAGACAGAATTTCTATGTGTGGCGGTCGTACTACTTGTTGTAGCTAAATCTACTGAAACATTTTTTATTTTACGGAAATTAAATTGCCTTTATTTTGAAAGATCTAGGCATGTTTTTGTTGTACTTCGATTGATATTTCAGTAGTCAAAACTTTTGTGTGAAGAGATTTGCACTGATTAATTTCTACCAAATATTTCACTATACCTTACTGAAACATTTTTTAGGTAAGGTGTAGTTTTTTGTTGCGATATTTGTAGAATTATGCTATAGTTAGATGACACTAATGATTCCACATGATTACAATTAGCAAATTGCTATTGGTCATGTTAAGAGGGTATTTTTACATATGGAAAGTTTTTTAAAAAATATTAATTTAAGTGGAGATGATCTGCAGTGCTTATGTCTTTGTCATTCAACCTTCTCGAAAGCAGGAGAGAAAATATTGAAGGACAATTTTATAAATGTATCAGAATGTAATGTTTTTAAAAAGCGATTAGTATATTTATTTTACGGAATACCAGCATATAAGAAGAAAGTTGCTGTGATACAAGACTGTGCTCTTCATAATATGGTTTTTCTGCTGGACGAGAAAAACATTAAAAAAGATAGATTATTTCCCTTTGATACAGGCGCATATCATGGCGGTGCTTTTGATAGGCATATCAGTAAATGTGCGTATAATTTAGATGAGTTTGAAATTGCTTCGGGAGATGCCAAAAAATATGTAAAAGTTTTTTTTGATAATAATAGCAACTATGTTTCAAGAAAGGCTAATGTTTGTAAAGAAGCCGAGGATTTTGGGGATTTTTTATGCAAAAGAGTTATAAGCATGATAACTTCTACGGCTCAAGAAGATTACGATGATCGGTGTGCGGTTGTTGAGATTCAAACAGGTAAAATTAATAATTTATTTAAACATTTAGATGCTATTATTATGAGTAACGACATATATGAATCATTAAACAATAGAGAGAGTCATATATTAGAGAGTATAAAACGAGCAAATATTGAAATAATTTGTTATGATACTTTTGGGCTTTTAGAGACTACTGCACATATTGTATCTATTTATACTGAGATTAAAAAGTATTATATAGCAAAAGGTTTGATTTAATGAAAATAAATTATTTAAGTGTTTATGATTTAGAGACGCCGCAGTTTGCGTATGTCATTTGTAAAAAGAATGACAAGTATTTTGCAGTAGTAAATGATGGGAATGGATGTGTTTGTGGTTTTCAGGAGGTTGAAATTGTTTCAACTGAATTAATTAAAGTAGAGCAAGATTTTGAAATTGCAGTTGGTGATGAAAGTATATATGCTTATTATTATATTGATGGACAAGTTGTGGGTAAGTTAAAAGATTTCCTGCCAAAATTAGAGCAAATAATACATAATGAAAATCTATCAAGATTTTCATTGAGATCAGTGCATAATTTTTTAGATAGACATGATTTTCCCAAAAAAAAAACTGAAATTGATTTAGAAGAAAAATATTCTTTAGCAAGTGCTTATCATTATGGAGGAGAGGGTAGAGAGAAAAATATTCAAAAAGCCTATTCTCTCTATTTGAAACATAGAGAAGATGATCCTAAATTTAAGTTTGGATTAGCATATTGTTATGAGAAAGGATTAATAGTTAATTTGAATCTTAAAGAAGAAGCGACAAGGCTTTTTGATGAATGTTTAGTTGGGATTAAAAAACAGGCGGAAAACGGGAATAAATTTGCTTGCTTTATTTTGGGTGTTATGTATGATATGGGCTATGGGCTTAAAAAAGATATACATAAAGCCGTTATTTGGTATAAGAGGTCAGCAGAACAGGGTTATGCTAATGCCTTGAGAAATTTGGGAATGTGCTATCACAATGGTAATGGAGTAAAACACAACGCAGAAGAGGCAGTTCGGTTGTTTAAGTTGGCCGCGGAACAAGGAGACGCGATGGCGTTGAATAACTTGGGATCTTGTTATCAGTATAATCGCGGAGTAGAAAAGGACATAGGCAAAGCAATATATTTTTACGAGTTATCAGCAAATAAAGGTCATGCAAAAGCTCAAAATAATTTAGGTATTTGTTACGAATTGGGTTACATAGATAGAAAAAATATAGACAAGGCTGTTGAATTGTATAAAATGGGAGCAAAAGGGAGAGATATGTTTGCTCAATATAATTTAGGGCGTTGCTATCATTATGGGAAAGGGGTGTTAAAAGATATTAACAAGGCAGTTGAGCTTTACACTTTAGCGGCACATCAGTCGCATATTTTGGCACAATATGTTTTGGGGAATATTTATGAGTATGGTGAAAGTGTGATTGAAAAAGATGCAAATAAAGCTGTTTCTTGGTATCAAAAAGTAACAGAACATGAAAATAAAAAGCCACACTTCAGTTTGAAAAGTTACTTGAATTCAAAAAAAGAAGTTAAAGTTCGCAATCGCTCTGATTTGTTAAAATTTGAATTTGCTTCGGACTTTATATTGTCTGAAGAAAAAAATGATGTAAAATTTGATGATCCTATTGATGAAGATCAATTTGACGAAATTAAGCGTTTATTGATTTCTTATGCAATTATACATTGTGTTAATAGTTTTAGAGAAAATTATGCCTAATTATTTATTGATTATTTTCACGGTTTTTAGATGTAAGTTGCTTAATTTAGCAAGTTGTTTTTGTTAATTAGCATCAAATCACCATTTAATCAGTTTTAAACATATTTTAATAAGTAATAAAGCCTGAGAACTCTTTTTTGTTCTCAGGCTTTGTCAATTTATGGGGGGTGGTTTACACTATTTTAGGTTGCAATTTTAATAAATATTTTTGAATTAATGTTTTTGATAGTCGTTTATGGTTGTATAGTTTTATAGAAGATGATATGATTGTTTTATGAATCCGAATGAACTAATGAAGAAAAAAATTGATGACTTAGAGAAGTTTGTAAAGAATCCTGTTATTTTGCACTTTGATAGACAGTGGAAGAAGTTAATAAAACAACATGGATTGGATGCATCAAGACCAAAAGAAAATTTTGTTCGTAGCATGATAAAACCTGTCATGTTTGAAATCAATTGCCAACTGAATAACAGCGGTCAATTTGAGATAACATTAGATACAAATTTTATTTTGGATATGGCTAATATTGAGTCGATAACTGAAGCAATTTTTTATTACCATTGGTTTCATACAAAAAGATTGAGTGATAATGAGAGGGCAGTGACGGCTAAATGTAATAAGTATCAGCAAAGACTTGTATATGAAGTGGCTATGACCATAATTACTCGGATTAACGATAAAAAATTAAAAGCAGTAACAAGTGAGTTGTCGCCAGAAATAGTATCTTGCAGAGAAATATGTGATTTAATATTTGAATTGATGATTAAGTCAGTCAACAGCGGCACTCATCCTCATGAAGGAATATTTGAGATTTTTCAAAATACAATATTGACTGCAAAAAGTGTTTTGAAGTTGTTGTCGGATGGTCAGGGAAGAGAGGCTTTTATTCTTTGGCGCAACTTGCATGAACAAGAGAGTATTTTATTAGTGATGGTTTGTCATTTGAATGCTGTAAAAGCATTTATGGAACATTCAAAGTTCGTGAAACTTGAATTTAGTCATTCGAGAGAGAGAATAAAAGAAGAATCGGGTGGTAAACTTGCAATAGAAATGCTAAAAGAAATAGATTGTCTTGAGGAAGAGTTGACAAAGCGAATGAAAAATCATAGTATAACACAGCGTAGTGCTTATATTAATTATGGTTGGCTGCTTGAAATTGACGGGTTTATAAAATGGCTTGAAGAACTGAAAGAAGAAAAAAAGAGCAAGTTAAGTTTTACAGGACTACAACAATTTGCAGGATTTCCTAATTATGAAACTAAGCGTGAATCATATAAATATGCATGTAAGTTTATTCATCCAACATTTCATACGATGCGGCTTGATAAAAAAGGAACTTACCAGCCATGTATTTATTCTCTGATTCCGTCAATACAAAACATATCAAAAATGTTTTATAATTATTTTGTTAAAAACAATTTATTCTATGACGAGAATCTTAAATTATCTATGGAACAATTGATGATAAGGTTAGAAGAAGACTTAAGAATCTTGATTGCAAATGATAAATTGGAATAGGAAAGAATGTTGTTAGAAAATAAGTATGATTTTTGGTAAAAATTTGCATCAAACACCAATTTTATTGATATTTCAACTCAAATCCATGTTTATTTTAATGGATTGCTTTTATGTAATGAATATAATAAAAGAAAAATATTTTCAATATGGTGCCGTTGAAATAAAGCATCTAAAATCAAAATGTTCGAAGCTCGCGGCGGTTATTGAAGAAGTTGGCTGCATTAGTCGAGCGGTTATACCTGATTTGTTTGTGGCGCTTGTTCGGAATATTGTTGGACAACAGATTTCAACGAAGGCGGCTGACACAATATCTTCGAGGATTGAGTCTTTGGCGCAGTTAATAACACCTGAAAACATTGCTGCTTTGACGATAGATGATTTGCAAAAGTGTGGAATGAGTTTTAGAAAAGCTAGTTATATTTTGGACATTGCAAATGCTGTTTTGAGCGGAGAGTTGGATTTAGATGAATTGCATAAGTTGTCTGACGATGAAGTTGGAAAAAGGCTGAATTCTCTAAAAGGACTAGGAATTTGGACAGCAGAAATGCTGATGATATTTTCTATGGGGCGGTCAAACATTTTAAGTTTCGGCGACCTTGCAATTCATAGAGGACTTAGAATGATATACGGGTTAGAGAAAGTTGACAAAAAGATGTTCGCCGAGTTCAAAAAATTATATACACCATATGCCAGCACAGCAAGTTTATATCTATGGGCAGTGGCGGGCGGAGCGTGTTCAAATTTGATTGACCCTGCTAAAAAATAAAGTGCTTTGATAAACAATTCACATCAAAGTCATGTTTGAATATTGATAAGAATCAAAAGCGCTAGAAGTTAAAAATTAGAAGCTAAAAGAGAACATTGCAAGTATTTTGCAATGTTCTTTGCATTCTTCTTTGCAATGTTCTTTGCAATCATGAATTGTAGCAAAAAGCGTTAAAAAGTCCATAAAAACCGCATTTTTGCTTATATTTAGGTTTAATTTAGAGTTTTTTGTGTCAAGGTTGCAAGATTGCAAAGTGACTTAGAGTTTTAAGTTTTTTGATAAATTTTCTATCATCCACAAGATATGGATTTTTGCCTCATTTGGAAGAGACTCAATTAAGGAAAAGAGTCTTATATTGTTTTTGCATGAATTAACTACGGTTTCGTTTTCGTTGCAGAACAGTTGCGCTAAAGATATATCAAGAGCGCAACTAAGTTTTTCTATTGAAGTGATTCTTGGTGAGTGCTTTTTTGTAAGAATATTTTTTATTGTTGGTTCTGGAACTTCACTAGACAAACTTAATTCTCTAAGGCTTATTTTTTTGTTTTTCTTTAGAGTATTGAGTTTATAGATATAATGCATTATGATTACCTCGTAATTTTATTACGGACTTTTAATAGTGAGATAAACATAAACTCCTGATTATATACAGTGGCTAGCATATTTATTTGTATAATAAAGAAATTGGATAAAAAACGATCCAAAAAACTTAAAAAAAGATGAAAAACTGTTATCTGCGATTGTTTTTATTTTGATATAATGTGTTTGTTAAATGTTGAAGGCAAATAAAAATTACAAATTAAAATATTATGATTCAGTAAATTCTCGTGATGTTGACTGGCTGTGGTATCCATATATTCCTTATGGAAAAATAACTATTATACAGGGCGATCCTGGTGATGGTAAAACTACTTTTGTTTTGAATTTAGTAGCGCTTCTTACTCAAGGAAAATCTTTGTCACAAACTGATAGTGAGAAAGAGGCAATTGTAGCAATTTATCAAAATGCTGAAGATGGAATTGAAGATACTATAAAGCCAAGACTAGAGAGTGTCGGCGCTGATTGTTCAAAAGTTGCATATTTAGAATATGATGGCAAGCCAATAACTCTGTCGGATGATAGAATTGAACAAGCAATAGTGAATAGTGGTGCCAAATTGTTAGTGTTAGATCCTCTTCAAGCATTTATGGGTAATGCTGATATGAATCGAGCAACAGATGTTCGTGCATTAATGCAAAAACTTGCTAAAATTGCAGATAGAACGGGATGTGCAGTTGTGCTGGTGGGACATATGAACAAGGCTACTGCCGGAAAAGGTATTTATAGAAGTCTTGGCTCAATTGATTTGATTGCAGCGGCAAGAAGCGCTTTACTTGTTGGAAAAGTTAAAGACAATGAAAGTGTTAGGGCAGTTGTTCATATTAAAAGTAATCTTGCACCTCAGGGAAAACCTATCGCATTTGAATTGTCTGAAAATTATGAGTTTAGATTTATTGAAGATTATGAAATTACTCAAGATGAATTGCTTGGCGAGTCAGCGTCGTTTGATGATGGGAAAATCGGGAATGCAGCAAAAATAATTTCAAATATCTTAAAAGACAAACAAGTATTAGCAAGCGAAGTAATTGGTGCGTGTAAAAATTCTGGGTTAAGCACAAGAACAATTTATTCAGCAAAGAATAAACTTGGTGTCAGATCAACAAAAATTGATAGCAGGTGGGTTTGGGAGATTGAGAGCGAAGGAGAATCCTTTGAGGATAATAGAACTAATGAGTAATGAATCTACAGAAAAAAAGGCTTATTTCGGAAGTCCAGAATACAGCGGGCGCATAACCATATCTGAAGTGCTAGTCCCAAGTGAACACAAAGTTGTCTATGGAAGAAAGCTTCGTGTCACAGCATACATTAGAGTTTCAACAGATTCGTTAGAGCAAGAAGGTTCTCTGAAATTGCAAAGAGAATATTTTGAAGCACTAATTAGGGCGAATCCAAATTGGGAATATGTTGAAATCTATGAGGATGATGGAATTTCGGCTACAAGTGTTGATAAGCGAAAAGGCTTTTTGAGAATGATCGAAGATGCGAAGGCTGGCAAAATTGACTTGATATTAACAAAAAGTATTTCTCGTTTCGCACGAAACTTAGGGGATTTGTTGCATTATGCGAATTTGTTAAATAATCTTTCGCCGCCTGTTGAGGTTCAGTTTGAAACAGATAGAGCGTCTACATTTGGCTCTAGCGGTCAGTTGATGTTGACCTTGCTAGGGTTGTTTGCACAAGAGGAATCTAGGAAGAAAAGTGAGGCAATTAATTGGGCTATTGATAATATGTTTGCTCAAGGTAAGTTTTATGTCCATCCAGCGCCATTAGGCTTTATTAAAGAAAAAGGTAGAGATAAACCTTTAGTGGTTCATGAAGAGGATGCCAAGACAGTGAAACTTTGCTATGCAATGACAGCGGAAGGATATTCGTTCGAAGACATTGCAGGTACATTGAATATGTTAGGTAGGCGCAGAAAACTTGGTAATGTGAAATGGACTGCAAGTGGCGTTATGTCACTCTTAATGAATGAGAAGTATAGAGGTGACCTGAGGGCTAGAAAAACTGTTACGAGAGATTATTTGTCACAACGCTCAATCAAAAATGAAATTATTGTCGATGGAGTGAAGAAATCATATAAGCCGCAGTATTATGTAACTGAGCATCATGAGCCGATTGTCCCGCACCTAGCATTTGATGTGGCGTTGAGAATAATTAAAAATCGCGTTAAAAGGAATGATGGTGGACTGCCATGTTTAAAAGCTATTCCTAATGGTGTTTTCAAGGGGTTTATAACTATTAATAAGAAAGTGAAGGGATATTCGTTGGGAGATTATGTTGAAGCATCTAAGATGGTTGATGAACACGATGAAGAAGAGATTTATATAACCGCAGATAAAGCAGGAGTGTTTGATCTTAGGACTTATGAGACAGTTTCTACTCTTTTATTTGATGAAGAGAAAAATAGGATTTCTTGCACGATTAAAGACAGCGCAATAACATTTAATGCAGCATGTAGGCACTCACTAAATTCTAATGAGGTGGAGGTATTGTTTCATCCGCAAAAAGCGCTTGTTGCGATTAGACAGGTAACAGATAAAGCAGATTCAATTGCAATTGCTGCTCGAAACGGTGTGAGTAAGAAAGTTGCGCTGAGTAGTTTTCTTCCAGTTGCGCTTGAGTCGGCAGGATTGAAAGAGGCTTTTAAGTATCGTATATATGGAACCCAAAGAGTTAGGAATGGTGAAAATATTATTTTATTTGATCTTAGTGATGCACAAATTGTCCCAGATAAAAAAGGTTCTAACGAAGTTTCATTTATCTTGCCATCAAGATATGCGCAAAGCTATGGAAAAGAATATTATTCTAATTTAGTTTCCAGCGGATTACATAGGGTAGATGTTGATGACCTGTGGCAAGCATTACAAGAAAGTAAAGTTTACGACCCACTTGCAGGGCAAGTGCTAGAACTCAAAGAATTTTGCAATGAAGTAATGAATGAATTTGGAATAGGAGGTGTCACTAATGAGTGATGAAAAAGAAGATATCGTAGATATCGAAAATGAACCAATGATAGAAAATGAGGAAATTGTTGGTGATGAAAATGATGAAAAGTCGATTGAGCAGATTGACAAAAAGGAACTCTTTACAAAAGCTGTTAAGGGTGGGATGGTTGAGTATATCGAGCGCGAAGTTGACAGGTTTAACTTTGATGGTTATGAAGTTGTTCGGCGTGAATTATTCTCAAAAGCTAATTGTCCAGCAGTAACATTAAAATATGGTAGTGTTCTTTTCAATGTTCGTGCAGTTAGAAAGTTTGATGAATGTTTGTTTGTGCAAATTCTTGTTAACAAAGAAGCTAAACGAATGATAGTCAAGCCTTGCGATGAATATGCAAAAGAAGGTATTCAGTGGAGTAGAATTGATAAAAGAGAAAAGATAGTATCACGAGAGATACGAGCAAAAGGTTTCACTGCACAATTGTTTAATGATATGGGTTGGAGCCTTAACGGAACAATAAAAATGTTAGGAACACTTTTAAAATGTGGTGATGAGAAAATTTTTGTTTTTGATTTAGTTAATGCGGAAAAGTATTTGCGCATTTTATCTCCGACAGCAGAAAATCCTAATCGCTATGAGAGAGTGCCATTCATGCCATCACATTGGGAAAATAATTATGGCGATGCCTACGAAAAAAGTCTTGAGCCTTTGGTTAAGACTTTTGAGGATATTCCCGAAGGGTTTGTAAAAATTGTATTGCCACCAATATCTTCAAAAAAGTCAGCAAAAAATGATGATAATGAGCAAGCGAGTATGTTTGAGTCAAAAGAACATGAAGGTGAAAATTTGGCGCAAGAAGCCCAGCAGGAAAATGTAGAGCCATCTTCAATAGAGAGTAAGTTAGTAGAGAATACTCAGGAGGTAAAAGTAGATGAGTCAGAATAGTGAATTTATTTCAGAGTCAGTTTATGGAGTTGATTGCCCATATATTGACATGCAGTGGGAGAGAGGTAAATTTTTTATTTCAAACCCAGTATTGAGACTTCTGGGGAATCCAGGGGGAATAAAATTTCGCTGGAATTGTGATAAAAAAATTCTTGCTATTGGAGCGACAGTTTTAGATGACCCTGACGGATATCCTGTGATAGGAAAAAATTATTCTAATTTTGGATCGCTGTCAATGGGGTGCATAACGCTAATATCAGCAATTTGGAAAAGTATGGATTGGGATAGGGGGCTGAAATATAGAATTGTAGCTAGATACAATGTTCCAGACAATATTGCAATATTTGAGTTGGACTCCGCTGAAGGACTCGAAATAATAAGAAATGTTCGTGGAGGGAGGCAGAAGAGAAAAGTGGTAAACATTGAAAACTTGAATAATGATATTTCAAAGTAGAAAAGGAAGGATAAAGTTTAACTTTTTATGCGTTGATATGTTCCGCTTAAATATTTTAAGAAATGAAAAGAGCAAAAAAAAGACCCGCACAAAGATTTTTTAAGTCTTTGTGCGGGTCTTTTCGCATTGTAATTTCATTAAATTTGAATCAAAAAGTTATTTGGTCGAGGTTGACTATCCAAATCGTTTGAACTTGCCACTTAACCAGTGGTGTCGTTTAATAACGCTCATGATTTGTTGATATTCGGCAGCATCGTTACTTGAGATCTGATTCTTTCCTAGGTTGTAGCCTTTTTGCTTGAGCGATTGAAAGACAACTACAAGCAAGATTTTACTAATATCACTATAGAACTTTTCGCTCGCTGGAGCATAGACATTCAACGGCGCATTAAAACCATTGATGCTTTTGTCAAATCGCATTTCTTCATCGGTAGGGAGGTTATATCGCTTTCGCAAGTTTTCAATTGCTGTTGGGTCTCGCAACCCAGTAAACGGCTTGAGCAAACAAATATGGCTTCGCCTATCCCAAACAATCTTTGGCATAACAAAGCCATTTCCATCTTCATAAAACTTTGCAAACTCTTTGCCATATAGAGTGTAATAAGGAGTAAGTTCGTCCTTAGCATTTTCAATTCCAACATCATCGTAATAGTCTTTGAAAATTGTCTCAGCCCATTTCGCAAATTCTTCAACTTCAACTGCAAAACTTGCATTATTCTCTTTTTTGTATTTTGCTAAATTTTCTTTCACTTTCAAGTGTCCGATAAAAAATGCGACAATAACTGTCACAATAATAATTAGCTCAATTGTCATGATTTTTTCTCCTTCTTATAATTAAAAGGCTGTTACAATTGTTTGCTTGCTACAGCACATATCCTTTTGTGTTTTAGATTTTTTTGGTTTCTAATTTAAAGGTCGCAGTTTAGTAAACTACGACCTTCATTTCAATTCTATAGAAAGTTGATTATTTTTGGCAGAAATAACAATCTAGCTTGAAAGTTTTCCTTTGGTGCTATCGAGTTATTTTTAAATTTTACAATATCTGCTTGTGGGATTGGATTAAGAGGGAAGTCCTCACCATACTGTTCATACAGATTCTTAATCACCTCAGAGCAATTAACTATGTTGACTTTCGGGATTTCTGCATTAGTTAAATTTGGGTGCTGTGCGAGGATATATGGCTTAATAAGTATGAGCGCGGCGGGCATTTCGTGAGCATATATTTCAACACCGAGCATGTAAGTCACCAATTCATCCAAGTGGTTTAAATCAGACACTAAATTTAGACCAGTTGTGATAGTTAGCAATTGTTCAAGTTTAAACAATTTTGCTCCACTAGAATTTTGCGATTGGATAATTGCATCTTCAAAGGATATTTGCTGTTCTTCACGAGTCGTTTCTAATTGTGCCGCACTGGCTACTCTCGTGTATGTAGCCACACTAGGGGTTGAGTTGGTTTTTGTTGACATAAAATGCTCCTATATTTTTCATAATTACTTTTCTTTATTGCCTTTATTGTTGATTATATATATGCAATTATTTTAGCTTATAAAACTATATGGTGTTTTTATGTTGCTAACATCAATAACAACCGTCGCCATAAAATATGTAAAACTCCTTTTATATCTATTATCTAACATTTTATGCGCGGAGTTCCTTTCATGTTCCGAAAAAAACCGCATGGGCGATCAGATGCTTGCTCTTGCAATTTGTTTTATTATATTGATGAAGTTGCAAAAAAATAGTTGACTTCTTATTATATTTTTGGTATATTACAATTGTAAAAAAGGGAGATTTTTATAATGATGAAAAACAAAGACCTAGGGCTTGCCACAAAAGCAATTCATGCAGGGACAAAAAGAGATTTGCAATATGGCTCGCTTGTTATGCCGATTTATCAAACTTCAACTTTTATGTTCGACAGTTGTGAGCAAGGCGGTAAAAGATTTGCCGGAGAAGAGCAAGGGCATATTTACACACGGCTTGGAAATCCGACAACGGATGTTTTAGAAGCAAGAGTTGCCGCTCTTGAAGGGACTGAAGCGTGTGTTTTTTTCAGTTCCGGAATGGGTGCGATATCAAGTGTTTTTTGGACAATTTGCAAATCAGGCTCACACATTGTTGCCGACAAAACTCTTTACGGCTGCACATTTTCATTTTTGAAACATGGTATGACCCGATATGGTGTTGATGTTGATTTTGTTGATTTGTCTGACACAAAAAACCTTGAAAAAGCACTTAAAAAAGAGACAGCGGCAGTTGTCTTTGAAACGCCGGCAAATCCAAATTTGAAAGTTATTGACATCAAAAAAATTGCAGACATCAGTCATGCTTTCAACAAAAATATCAAAGTAGTTTGCGACAATACTTTTGCAACTCCGGTATTGCAGCAGCCAATTGCTCTTGGCTGTGATGTTGTTGTTCATTCAGCGACAAAGTTCCTAAATGGTCACGGTGATGTTATCGCCGGGTGTGTGTGCGGAACAAAAGAATTTTTGACTGAAGTGAGGCTGTTTGGATTAAAAGACATGACAGGGGCGGTATTAGGACCGTTTGAGGCGTTTCTGATAATGAGAGGATTAAAAACTCTTGATATAAGAATGGAAAGACATTGCTTGAATGCATTGAAATTGGTTGAATATTTGCAAACTAACAAAAAGGTTGAAAAGATATATTTCCCGGGCTTGAAAGAGCATCCAAACCATGAAATAGTAAAAAAACAAATGAAAACTTTTGGGAGTATGATTGCTTTTGAAGTGAGCGGCGGAAGGCAAGCAGGTGCAAAATTATTAGACAACATGAAACTATGCTCTCTTAGCGTGAGTTTAGGCGATGCTGAAACATTAGTCCAACACCCTGCGTCAATGACTCACTCGACTTATGATGCGGAGTCATTAGCCCTTGCTGACATTTCAGAAGGCTTAGTTCGTGTCTCAGTGGGACTGGAAAACATAGAAGACATAATTGCCGACTTTGAACAAAGTTTTAAAAAAATTTAAGATTGAGTTAGTTGTTTTAATTGACAAGGGTCTTTGACTCTTTTGATTGGAAAGTGCTTGTCAAGCAAGTATTACCAACAAAACAGTAGAAGACTGTTGACTAGGTCCTCGACTACTTTGTTGTGGAGTTTCATGTAGTAGAAATTTCAGACAAAAGCATTGAAAATGCTTTACAAAGATGACAAAAATTAGTAAAATTAGTGATGAGGAAACCTTGATGAATAATCATGGTTTCTTGTCGTTTTAGAGAGCAAGGAGCATAAAATATAGGGACAGACGCTCTCATCTGTCCGAAACAATTAATGAAAAAACAAATGAACAAAAAAGCAATTAAAACAGAAACAAACAGCACCAAAGAGCGCTTTAATTTTTGGTTGGAAAATGTCAAAGATGAAACTCTAAAAGAAGAACTCATTGAACTAAAAAAAGATTCCCAAAAAATTGAAAACGCATTTTATCGTGACCTTGAGTTTGGAACGGCAGGGCTAAGAGGTGTTTTGGGTGTCGGGACCAATATGATGAATGTCTACACCATCAAAAAAGCAACCTATGGAATTGTTCAATACATGCTTGAGAATTCTCTTAAAAGTTTGGCTATTTCCTATGACTCCCGCATTAATTCAGAATTGTTTGCAAAAACAACGGCACAAGTTTGTGCAAGTTATGGAATAAAAATATACCTTTCGTCAGAATTAATGCCGACGCCATTTTTGTCATATATGGTGCGTGAACTTAAATGCGGCATGGGCGTGATGATAACTGCAAGCCACAATCCGGCGAATTACAATGGCTACAAAGTCTATAACTCTGACGGTTGCCAAATTACTGATGCTGCTGCTAATGATTTAATTTCACGCATTAACAAAATCGACCCATTTTCAGTCCAAACTGACGACTTTGACGATTTGATAAAAAGGGAACTTATCCATTTTACAGACGAAAAAATAATAGAAAGTTATATTGAACAAGTCAAAAAACAATCGCTTCACACAATTAAGAACACAAAAATTTTGTTCACTCCGTTAAACGGAGCAGGATATAAACTTGTTCCCAGAATTTTGAAAGAAAGCGGAGCAACTAACATTGAAACAGTTTTTGAGCAATCAATGCCGGATGGCAGATTCCCGACTTGTCCATATCCAAATCCTGAGAGTGCAGATGCACTGTCTATTGCTATAGAAAAAGCAAAAGAGGCAAAAGCAGACATAGTCATTGCAACCGACCCCGATGCTGACAGAATGGGAGTTGCTGTTCGTGATAAAGAGGGCAGTTACAAAATACTGTCCGGAAACGAAATAGGAGTCCTGTTGACCGATTTTATTTTCTCAAAACGAAAAGAAAACGGAACGCTGCCTAAAGTTCCTGTTTTTGTCAAAACAATCGTTTCAACTCCGCTTGCTGCTCTTGTCGCTGAAAAATACGGTGCAGAAGTTTTCAATGTCCTGACAGGATTCAAATATATCGGAGAAATCATCGGGCGGCTTGAAGAGAAAGGCGAACAAGATAGGTTTATTTTTGGTTTTGAAGAAAGTCTTGGTTTTTTAGCAGGCACTCATGTTCGAGACAAAGATGCAGTGGTGGCAAGCATGCTGACTGCTCAAATGACTGAATACTATCTTGAAAATGGTAAAACACTCATCTGCCGACTGAAAGAAATTCACGACGAATTTGGTGAAATTTTTCTCATCACAAAAAGTTTCAAATTCCCGGACGCACAAGGCTTTCAAAAAATGCAAGACCTGCTATCAAATCTTCGTAAAAACACCTTAACACATCTTGCAAACGATATCATAACTTCTTCCATAGACTATGAAACTCAAACAGAATTCGAATTGCCAAAATCAAATGTCCTCTTTTATGCAACTAATTCCGCCTCACTAATCATACGCCCCTCAGGAACAGAACCCTTAATCAAAGCCTACCTAAGTGCAAAAAGCATTGAAACACTCCAAAAGATGATTGATGAGGTTGAAAATATTTTAAAAAGATAGAACAAAAAATTCTCCTGCAAAATTGTGAGGAGAATTTTTTGTAATATAATTTTTTAATGTCGTTTTTGTTGATTTTAATTTTTGCGTGTAGTATAATTAAACTATAAGTTATGAAAAAGAATACATCAAAAATTTGGAATTTTGAAAAAATGCAAGGCTTAGGCAATGATTATATTTATTTTGATTGTCTTGATGAACCGATTGAGAATATGCGGGATGTTGCAAAAAGATTGTCTAATCGCAATTTTGGCATTGGCGGAGACGGTGTTGTTTTTATTTGTCCTTCGCAATTAGCGGATGCAAAAATGAGAATGTTCAATGCTGACGGCTCTGAAGCAGAGATGTGCGGTAATGCCATAAGGTGCGTTGCAAAACTAATGTATGACAGCGGACGGGTTGACAAAAAACGAAAAAAGATTGACATCGGAACACTATCAGGAGTGAAAAATATTGCTCTTAATATCAAAAAAGGCGTTGTTCAAAGTGCGAAAGTAAATATGGGAAAACCCATTTTAGATGCTTCAAAAATTCCTGCAAATTTTGGGATAGAAGAGATAATAAGCCATGAAACAAAGTTTGGCGGCATCCAATGTGTTATAACTTGCGTTTCAATGGGCAATCCTCATTGTGTTGTTTTTGTTGACACACTCAAGAACTTTGAAGTTGAAAAAATCGGAAAACTTATTGAAAATGACCCAAGATTTCCCCAAAGAGCAAACATTGAGTTTGTTGAAATATCGGATGAAAAAAATCTTAAAATGCGGGTGTGGGAGAGGGGGAGCGGAGAAACCTTATCTTGCGGAACAGGAGCGTGTGCCTCTGTTGTTGCGGCAGTATTAAACGGATATTGTCAAAAAAATGAGGATATAACTGTTGAGTTGCTTGGCGGAAATCTTGTTATTAACTACACAAACGACACAGTTTTTATGACAGGCGAAGCAACACATGTTTTTAGCGGAACAATAGAGATTTAAAAATGGGATTGCTATTTTTTCGCGGCAAACAAACAAATAGTCATTATGGACGCAAAGGAGATATTTTAAAAAATGAACTATAAAATTTTGGTTATTAATCCCGGCTCAACTTCAACGAAAATTGGGCTTTATAAAAATGAGAAGGAATTGTTCAACGAAAATGTTGTTCACCCTCAGGATGAAATTGAAAAATTTGATTCTCTCATTTCTCAAATCCCAATGCGAAAAAAACATATTTTAGAAGCACTGAAAAAGCATAAAATAAATGTTGAAGATTTATCTGTCGTTATGGGTCGAGGCGGACTGTTTCCGCCGATTAATGCAGGCGGCTACATTGTGAATGATGCAATGATTGACTTAGTCATGAATGAAAAAATTCCGTCTCATGCGTCTAATTTGGGAGCGGTCTTAGCGGACGGTATTGCGAAAGAAGCAGGGGTTAATGCTTATATTTATGATGCAGAGTCATCTGATGAGTTTTTTTCCGTTGCACGAATAACAGGAATGAAAGAGATTGTCAAAAGAAATCTATGTCATGTCTTAAACAGCAAGGCAGTGTCGAGATGGTATGCTGAGTCTGTTTTTAAAAAATATGAAAAAATCAACTTGATAGTTGCTCATTTGGGCGGCGGCATTAGTATCAGCGCTCACAAAGAAGGAAAAATAGTTGACAGTCTCTCCGATGATAACGGACCTTTTGCTCCTGAGCGAGCCGGGTGTATTCCTGCAATGGATATGATAGAGTTGTGCTACAGCGGAAAATTTTCAAAAAAAGAAATGCAAAAAAAAGTTCGCGGATTAGGAGGGCTAAGAGATTTGCTCGGAACATCCGACGGGCGTGAAATTGCAAAAAGAATGGAAAACGGAGACGATGAGGCAGTCCTTGTTATGGATGCTCTTGCCTATAATGTTTCAAAAGGAATAGCACATCTTGCTCCTGCACTAAAAGGAAAGTTTGAGGCAATAATACTCACCGGTGGCTTAGCGAATGAAAAATTTTTGACTGAAAAAATCAAAGAGTATTCTTCATTCTTAGGAAAAATTGAAGTTTTGCCCGGTGAGCATGAAATGCAAGCACTAGCCTTAGGCGGTCTTAGAATTGTTCGTGATAATGAGGTGGTTAGCAGGATGTGATAATTTAGTGAAATAATTTCTTAAGAACTCGTCAATAATTGACGAGTTTTTTGTTTAGTTGAATGAGGACAAAAACACTTGCTAATTTTCTTTTTATGAGATAAACTATTTATGTGAAGAAAATGCAGAATGACTTTTTTGACAATCTATCGCTTTCTAAAAAAGCGTTGCCTTTGGCTGCAAGAATGCGTCCGGAGACATTTGACGAGTTCATCGGACAAGGTCATATTTTGGCTAAGAATTCGTTGTTAATGCGTGCAATTCGTGCAAAGAATCTTGGCTCATGTATATTCTATGGACCGCCGGGAACCGGAAAAACAACGCTTGCATCGCTTATTGCAAAGGGTGATGAGGGGTCAGCATATGTTGCGCTGAATGCGGTGGCTTCCGGTGTTGCGGATGCAAAAAGAGAAATTGAAGAAGCGAAAGAGCGGTTGAAAATGTTTGGTAAAAGAACATATTTGATTTTGGATGAATGCCACCGTTGGAACAAAGCCCAACAAGACTGTATCTTGCCGGCAATGGAAGACGGCACAATCATCTTCATCGGTTCAACAACAGAACACCCATATATCGCAATGACAAAACCGATACTTTCAAGGTGCAAAATTTTCGAGTTCAAAAAATTAACTGCTACTGAGATTGAAGTCGGACTAAAAAGGGCATTGACCGACAAAAAAAGAGGAATGGGGAACTACGACATAAAATTAGAAGACGGCTCACTTAATCAACTTGCAAACTATGCAAACGGCGATTTTCGTCATGCTTTGAATGTTTTGGAATTATCGGTTCTTTCAACTGCTCCGGATGAAAATGGAACAATACATTTGAACGAAAAAGTGTTCAAAGAATGTTTGCCGACCGTTTTAGTGTCAGTTGATGAAGGACTGCATTATGATGTTTTGAGTGCGTTTTGCAAATCATTAAGAGGGAGTGATGTTGATGCGTCATTATATTATGCCTTTCGTTTGGTTGAAGCAGGGGGAGACCCGCTTACTATTTTCAGAAGATTAATCGCTCATGCCTCGGAGGATGTCGGAATGGCGGATTCAAATGCATTGCAGTTTGTGGTCACTGCCATGACCGCCTATGAAAAAATCGGAATGCCAGAAGGCGGCTTGCCGCTTTCTCATGCAATAATCTATATCGCAAGCGCCCCAAAATCAAACGCAGTTTTAATTGCAAAAGCAAAAGCCCAAGAACTTGTCAAAACAAGACCCGACGACAATGTTCCGCATTATTTAAGAGACAGAAATTATCCATCAACCCTTGACGACAAAACACAATATATCTATCCTCACGACCATGGCGGTTATTACTCAAAACAAAAATACTTGCCCAAATCGTTGCAAAACGAAACATTATATGAACCAACCGAAAACGGTGATGAAAAAGCAATTAAGGAATTTTTGAATAAGATAAAATTATTATGATAAATTATTCGGGCTCGCGATGCTCACTCCTACATCCCAATAGCATGTAGGGACATAATATCTAAGAGGCACATCTAAAGTTGGTAGAAAATATTAATAAAATGGGGACTGACTCCTTGACACAAAGTGCCCCGAAGGGGTTGAAAAATCTTACATTTTTCAATCAAGGTGCCTGTCCCCATGACATGGAGTGGGTATTTAGGTGTGCCAAAAAATTACTTGACGGGGTGAGCATCGCAAGCCCAAAAAAAATATCAACAAAAATTGTAGGGGTGGGAATCACTAGCCCGTATAACATAATAACGGAGGACTTGCAAGTGAAATTAAAAATTATTTATGATAACGATGATTACGAAAATAATCCAAAAATTATAAGGTTTTCAATACAAATTAACAAAGATATAACAATGCCGTTGGAATTTACAAAATCGGGAACTTTTATCATCAATAGGGATAAACTATTTGGGTATAAAAATGTTGTGAAGATTATTCAACTTTTTGGACGCACAGAAGAGTCTCAAAAAGAGACAGAAGCAGTCGTTAATCGCAATGTTACATTTTGGGAGTTTGATGTTGGTGATTTTCTTATAGATGCATTTTTCAGAAATCTTTACAATTTTTTCGTATTTAAAAGGAAGAAAAGAAAAGGCAAGGCGGCAAAAATAAAGATTACATATTCAAGTAGCCATGATTTGCTTTTAAAATTATCCCCGCAAAGCATTAATCATGAATTAGTTCCTCAAGATAAATAGTTGTTAAAATCAAAAATCACCTCAAACTCTCTTGCTATTTATATTTATTTTTGATAAAATGAAATGATAGGACAAGTTAAAACATATGAACAGACAAAAACGAGTTAGGAATTTCTGTATTATTGCGCATATTGACCACGGCAAATCAACGCTGGCGGACAGGCTTATTGAACACACCGGAACTGTTTCAAACAGAGAGTTTCAAGACCAACTTCTTGATAGCATGGACTTAGAAAGAGAGAGGGGGATAACAATCAAGTTGACGCCTGTGAGAATGTATTATGAGCAGGACGGCGAAGAATATGTTTTGAACCTTATTGACACGCCCGGTCATGTTGACTTTACTTATGAAGTGTCTCGTTCTCTTGCTGCATGCGAAGGGGCATTGCTTGTTGTTGATGCGGCACAAGGAGTTGAAGCACAAACGCTTGCAAATGTTTATTTAGCACTTGACAACAATCTTGAAATTATTCCGGTCTTGAACAAAATTGACTTGCCAGGGGCAAGAGTAGATGAAGTAAAAAAAGAGATTGAAGATATTATCGGCTTAGACTGCGCTGATGCTCCTTTGATTTCCGCAAAAGACGGATTGAACATAGAGGCGGTTTTGAAAAGTGTTGTTAAAACTATTCCTCATCCAAAAGGCGAGGAAAAAGCGCCTTTAAAAGCATTGATATTCGACAGTTACTATGACAATTTCAAAGGAGCGGTTTGCCTAATTCGAGTAATTGACGGAAAAGTCAAAGCAGGATGTGAAATAAAATTCATGTCGAGCGGCAAAACAATGAATGTCACAGAAGTCGGAACATTTAATCCAAAGCCGGTTTTGATGAAAGAATTAGTCGCAGGTGATGTTGGGTATTTAACCGCTGCTATTAAAAATGTCGTTGATGCATCCCCCGGTGACACAATAACAGACGCCAGTAATCCGACATCAACACCATGTCCGGGCTACAAAAAAGTGCAGCCGGTTGTTTATTGCGGAGTTTTTCCAACTGACGGCTCACAATACAACAATCTTAAAGATGCTCTTGAAAAATTGAAATTAAATGATGCGGCAATGTTTTTTGAGCCTGAAGTTTCAAGTGCGCTGGGTTTTGGTTTCAGATGCGGATTTTTGGGGCTTCTTCACATGGAGATAATTTGCGAAAGGCTAGAGAGAGAATTTAACCTTGATTTGATAACGACAGCGCCGTCTGTTACTTATCATGTTCACAAAACCGACGGCGAAATGATTTCTGTCACAAACCCGTCGAACTTGCCCCATGTTTCAAAAATTGACAAAATTGAAGAACCTGTCGTTAAAGCAATGATTTACACTCCTCCCGAATACATCGGGCAAATCATGGATTTATGTGCTGAAAAAAGAGGCATTTATATCAACATGGTCTATCTTGACAAAACCCGAGTTCAAATGCACTATGAAATTCCTTTAAATGAAATTGTCTATGACTTTTTTGATAGTTTAAAATCAAGAACAAGAGGTTATGCAAGCCTTGATTATGAAATTGAAGGGTATCGACCTAGCGATCTTGTCAAAATGGATTTACTCTTGAATAACGAAGTATGCGATGCGTTGTCAATAATTGTTCATCGTGAAAAAGCCTATTCAAGAGGAAGAATGATTGCGGAAAAACTGAAAGAAGTAATTCCAAGACAAATGTTTGAAGTTCCGATTCAAGCAACCATCGGCTCAAAAGTAATCGCAAGAGAAACAGTAAAGGCAATGCGAAAAGATGTTTTGGCAAAGTGTTATGGCGGAGATATCTCGAGAAAGAAAAAACTTCTTGAAAAGCAAAAAGAAGGAAAGAAGCGAATGAGACAAGTAGGAAGCGTTGAAGTGCCAAGTGAAGCATTTATGAGTATTTTGAAGTTAGATAAATAAACATGTTATGTTATTTATCTTTATAATATAAAAGGGACTGCTTTTTTGTGAAAAGTCAGTCCCTTTTGTTATTGTTTTTGTGATATTTCGTTGTTTGTTTGATTAAAGCAGAACAGAAAAGCAACCAACCAAAAATGCTCCTGCTCCGAGTAAAAGAGAAATTGCACCTAAAATGATGGCAAAAACTGAGATTACAATTTTTGATTTTCTTTTTGCTCCTCGAATACCCAAAATTAGTGCCGGAATTCCAAGCCCTAATGCAATCATGTGAATAAAAGGAATAAGAAGTGTCCAATGAAGAACTCCCATCACAATGCCAATTATTCCCATAATAAAACCGGCAACAGCAATACCTGTTGAAGATGAAGGATTGTTTGCATTGCCGCTTGAATTTCCCCATTGGCTTTGTTGCCATTGATTGTTTTGTTGAGGCGTGCTTGTTGAAGGAGTTTGCCATGGATTGCTATGAGGCTGTCCTGAAAAACCCGAACTAGGATTATTTGTTTGCGGAGCAGAAGGTGAGAAAGGGTCGTCAGAGGGAGTGATTGGCTGAGTGTTTGTTGTTTGGTTAGAATTTGTTTGTTGCGGCGGCGTTGCACTAGTAGGAGCAGGCGGTGTTTTGATAGAACTTCCGCATGCAAGACAAAACTTCATGTCCGGTGTGCAAGAATAGCCGCATTTTTCACATATCATTATTTTATTGACCTCCATTTTAAAATTAATTATTTATAGTATACTCTTAAATTCTAATTTTGTCAACTGTTTTACAATTAAGATAGCATTAAAATTTTTTTTAAGAGTTCAAATTAAGTGTTATGAAATGATTGACATAGTGCTTTAAAATCATTATAATAATTGAGTTAAGATACAAAAAGGAGAAAAACACACACAAATGGTAAAAATCAGACTTACAAGAATGGGGGACAAAAAATCACCATTTTATAGAGTTGTTGCAGCAGACGCAAGAGCCCCGAGAGACGGAAAGTTTCTTGAAATTTTGGGAACTTATGACCCGCTTAAAAATCCGGCAGAAGTGAAGTTGGATGTTGATTTGGTCAAAAAATGGCTTAATTCAGGTGCGCAGCCGACTGACACTGCAAGATCTCTTTTAGAAAAAGAGGGTATATTGGAAGTGATAAAAAAACCTGCGAAAACCAGTGCCGTTAAAAAAGGCAAAGCGGAATAAAAATATTGAAATTAGACTGTAGGAGGATTGGTCAATGACCGCCCCGCACTTTATAATGATGTTTGGACGGTCAGTGACCGCTCTTACTATATTTTTTTAATAGAAGCAAAAATGCTTAGTTGCAAGAGTATTTTTGTAACCTCTTTAAAAGGTTTGAACCTCCGATACTGAATGTTTGAATGTCGTCTAAGCGGGGCTTTGCTATGTGGTTTAAAACCTTTTATAATTGTTTTTAAGGAGTAAACATGCTTGAGTTAGTAAAACATATGCTTGAAGGCATAGTTGAAGACAAAGACGCTATCGCTATTAATGTCAGCGAGGGCGAAATTTCTATTACTGTTGCAAAAGACGACATGAAAAGAGTCATTGGCAGAAGCGGTAAAACTGCAAAAGCAATAAGAACAATCGTTAGAGCCGCCGCTTCAAGAAAAGGCGAAAAATACAATGTGAATATTGTGGAAGTTGAATAGGTGATTGTTTAAATTTTTTGTAGTGGCAGGCGTCCTCGACTGCCCGAAAAATCCGCATATTTATTAATTTCAGACGATCGGGAACGCCTCCAATACAATTTTACAATCATCATGACTCCATTTATTATCGGACAAATTTTAAAACCACAAGGTATCAAAGGAGAGATAAAAGTTAAATCTCTTTGTGATGTTGTGTCTTTTGATAGCAGAATAGGTATTATTTTTGTTGGCGATGAAAACTCAATATTAAAAGAACACAAAATTAAGAACGCAAGGCTTAGTGGAAAAGGCTTTGCGTATTTGTCATTATTAGGGGTTGATGACAGAAATTCAGCAGAATTATTAAAAGACAAATTTATTTTTATTGACGAAGAGGATGTTCCGTCTTTGGAAGAGGGAATATTCTTTGTAAAGGATTTGATAAACTGTGAAGTCATGACTGACACTAATGAAAGTTTGGGAAAAATTACTGCAATAGATGACTTCGGCTCAGCCGATGTCATAACGATAAAAAATGAAAAAGGCGAGTTGCGTTTTCCTCATCTTGAAAAAGTTATCAAAAAGATTGACCTCAATAAAAGACAACTCATTGTGATCAAAGAAGAATTTGAAAAGGTTGTGGTTAGCAATTGAAAACTCGATAATAAAATCACTTGACACGCAATTCAACGCCTTTCTAAAACCCTAATACCAGCAATCTCTCACAAAAGTGCCAAAAAACACTTGACAAAGATACTTTATGTGGTGTATATTTTTTATTGATGACACTTAAAGAAATGTGGTCTAAAATGGTGGCTCGTCTTGAGATGACGATGCAAGCCTATAGCGTTGACACTTGGATAAGGTCAATGGTTCCTCTAGGGATTGAGGGAGAGCAACTTATTGTTAAAGCGTGCGCTCAGTCACTCCTTTCAACCATTGTGACTTCGTTTCAGGAAAAATTGAATGAGGCGGCGAGGTTTGTTGATGCACCTGTTAAAAGCGTTTTGCTTGTTCCGCAAGATAATTGTGAGGAGTGGGAAGTGAAGTTTGCGAGTTTGGATGAAAGCAAGAGCGTTAACGAATTGGTGAAACTGATAGATGATGGGGTGCAAAAATACGATTCAGTTCCGCTGAACCCAAAATACAATTTTGAAAATTTTGTTGTCGGCTCATCGAATAAGTTTTTGTATGCTGCCGCTCGTGCAGTTGCGGATTCTCCCGGACAGACTTATAATCCGCTTTTTATCTATGGCGGAACGGGGCTTGGCAAAACTCACATCATGCAAGCAATCGGTAATGATGTTCTTCTAAGCGATGAGAAAAAACGAATTTTATATGTGACGAGTGAAAAATTTGTCACTGATTTTGTGACTAGTATTAGGACTTCAAAAGACGGAAATTCATCTTTTCGGAAGAAATATCGTGAAGTTGATGTTTTGATGATTGATGACATTCAGTTCATCGCAGGAAAAGAAGCAACTCAAGAGGAAATGTTTCACACTTTCAACGAGTTGTATCAAGCAGGAAAACAAATAATTTTGACATCTGACAGAAAACCGAAAGAAATTCAAGGCTTGGATGACAGGTTGTGTTCAAGGTTTGAATGGGGGCTAAATGTCGATGTTTTGCCGCCGGATTTAGAAACCAGAATAGCAATACTTCAAAAAAAAGCACAAATGAACAACCAAAACATTGACTTTGAAGTTTTGCAGTTCATGGCGGAAAAAGTTGACTCAAATGTTCGGGAAATGGAAGGACTTTTAAACAAAGTTATTCTTCTTGCCCGTGTCCATGATGAAAAACCAACAATCGAAATAGTTCAAGAAGTTTTGAAAGAAATTGTTGTGAAATCTGAAGAAAACATAACAAGCGAAATGATAATTGAAAAGGTTTGTGAATATTTCAATGTTTCGAAAAACGACCTTCTCGGAAAAAAGAAAAACAGGGAAGTGGTTGAACCTCGTCAAATGTGCATCTATCTTATTACCGACCTTGTCCACAACATGCCGCTTGCAAAAATCGGCAATATCTTCGGGGGAAGAGACCACACAACGATAATGCATGCCCGAGACAAAGTCGCCCAAAAACTAGAAACCAACATCAAAACAAAAGTCCAAATAACCGACTTGAAAGATTTGTTGTTGAGAAGATAACAAAATACTATGACAAACAAAAGAGAGGATGTTGGTATTGAGATAGAAACAGAATGTGTTGTTGCTTGTGACGATGACAGTCTTATTTTAAATATAAAGTCAGAAGAAGTTGAAAATACAATTGAAGAAAAAGGTAATCAAACAATAAAAGAGTTTGGAGCGATGTCGAAAAAATTGTTTGAGTCTTTTATGCAAAATAAAAAAAAGATAATAATTTTTTTATCTATTCTTGCAGTTATTTGCATTGCTTTAGTTGTTGTTGCAAGCATTTGGGATTATCAAATTGCTCATGCACTTAACAATCCTTATGAATGGTATAGTTGGTTTTTGCAAGATTATGGTGAGTGGGTTCCGGCATATTTGGTTAATGTCGGATTTATGCTGGTTTTATTTGTTTGGCTGGTTCGGAATAGAAAAAAAGACTCTCATCTTCATTGGCTGTCCATTATTCCGTTGACAGGAGCGTTAACTTTCGGGTATTTGTTCACCGATTTAGTTCTGACAGAAAATATTATTATTAATATTGTCGTTAACATCGTCATGATTTCGGGACTGACAACTGTTTTTTTCTTTATTCCGAAAAATGTTTTAATCAAAATTTTATTCATTTTAATGATTGGATTCATTATTTCAAATCTTGTTTATTTTTTAATGCTCTTTACCAAGTGGCTGTGGGGCAGGGTCAGATTCCGTGATATCGGTCAATATCTTGATCCTGACATAGGATTCACTAATTGGTTCATAATTAACGGTCCGAACGGCAATGAAGCATTTTTTTCGGGGCATGTTTTGGCGGCACTAAGCACAACCTTTGCATGGTTGGCTATTCCTGTATTCAAAATAAGAAATAAATTTGTGATAGTTGCGATTTTCTTATTTTCTGCATTCTATGTTGTTTCAATGATGTATGGCAGGATAGTGACAGGCGCTCATTATTTGTCAGATGTAACTTTCTCTGTCATAATGTTTACTCTCTTTAATCTTTTGGGCATGGTTTTACTTCGTTTGATTGTTCTAAGAAAGGGGAAACAATTGAAAAAATAGTAATTTTTATCTATCAAAACAAAAATTCGCAAGTCGTTTGACTTGCGAATTTTTTTTGGAATGTGGCGATTTCCTACTCTCCCAGTCCGTTGCCAGACAAGTACCATCGGCTCCACAGGGCTTAACTTCCGTGTTCGGGATGAGAACGGGTGGGTCCCCTGCGATATCGTCACCACAATGGCACGATAAAGACATTCAATATGTCCTTACAGCCTAACTAGAATATCACAATGGAAAAGGTAAGTCAACTATTTTTCACAACTTTTTAAAATCCAATTTATGGGAAATTTCTAATCAATTGAGTGAATTTGTTATTCGACAATTTGTGATAAATTTTTTATTAAAAATGTGTTGATAGGTATCATCAATACTTTTATTAGGGAGTACGTATACTACTAAGCCTCGACAACAGTGCTCACAAACACTTGACAGTTTTCTTAATATGTGTTAAGTGTATGTAATAAAAGGATGGTGTTTTTATGATAGAGTTAAAAAATGTCAGCAAAATTTATCGAACGAGAGATGTTCAAGAGGTGAGGGCTCTTGATAATGTTTCGGTTGAGTTTCCTGAAACAGGTTTGGTGTTTCTTCTTGGGAAAAGCGGAAGCGGAAAATCAACGATGCTAAATGTTGTCGGAGGTTTAGATGCTTTTGACGGTGGGGAGATAATTGTCAAAGGGCGGAGCAGCACGACTTTTTCTGAAAGAGATTTTGACAGTTACCGCAACACTTATATTGGTTTTATTTTTCAAGACTACAACATCTTGGACGATTTTACTGTTGCAAAAAACATTGCCTTAGCACTTGAATTGCAAGGAAAAGATGCGAGTGTTGATGCAGTAAATAATATTTTAGAGATGGTTGATTTGACCGGCTATGGAAAAAGAAAACCAAATCAACTCTCAGGCGGACAAAAGCAGCGAGTTGCAATAGCAAGGGCACTCATTAAAAATCCTGAAATAGTAATGGCGGACGAGCCTACCGGTGCGCTTGACAGTGCAACCGGAAAACAAGTTTTTGAAACTCTCAAGAAACTGTCTGAAAGCAGGCTTGTTATTGTTGTTTCACATGACAGTGATTATGCCGAGACCTATGGCGACAGGATAATCACAATGCATGACGGAAAAATATGGACAGATGTTTCAAAAAGAAAAGCACCTGTTGAAGTTATCGGCGAGGGGGTTAAAATCAGCGGTGACACTCTTTTCATTGCTCCGAATTATGTTCCGTCAAAAAAAGAAAAAGAACTTATTGTCGAGCGATTGTTCGCAGAAAATACTGACGGTGTTGTCATCAGCCGTGATAAAATTATCAACACAAACTTCAAAAAGTTTGCGAAAATGGACGAGGACGGAAACAGGGAGTATTTCAACCAAACAACCGAAGAAGATTTTAAAAGAACAAAAAATGACGGTGTTAATTTAATTCGTTCCCGTTTCAAATTTTGGGACAGTTTCAAAATGGGGGCAAGCGGTTTGAAACTAAAAAAAGTTCGCCTTGCGTTTACTATTATTCTCGCTGTATTTGCTTTAACATTATTCGGAGTGGCTGACACTGCCGGAAGTTTCAATGCGGCGAGCAGTATATATGAAAGTATTGTCATACAAGGCGATGAATTTGTCGGCATTGCAAAAAGAGAAGTTACTCGTCATGAGGACAGTTGGGGTTCATGGTATAATTCGCGAATGAGAAATATTTCTGAAACTGAAAGGGAATATATTGAAAGCAGATTTCCAAATCATTCCATTATCGGAGCATACGGCGATTTGTTTCATTTCCCCTTTTTCGATAGTGCAGGATGGAGTTATTATCAAACGAATTCGTCTAGTTTATTTTATTTAAATTTTGCTGAACTAGGTAATTTCGGACTGTCTTTGATGCATGGAGAGTTTCCTTTAGGTGACAATCAAATTGCAATAACAGATTTTCATTTTGATAATTTTCGCGATTTAGGGTTTCAAAGTCCGACTGACAGCAGTGTAAGGATTGCAATTAATTCACCCTCAGACATCATCGGGAGATATTTGCATTTTGAAGATTTTTCATTTCAAATAAGCGGAATTATCAACACTTATTTTGATTTTCAAAGATATGCATTTCTTAAAACTGTTGGCGATGGTTCTTGGGGCATTGACACATGGATGTTAATTGATGAGTTGCACATGGTTTTGCAAAACGGCTTTTCAAATTCGCTCTTTTTGAACTCTAATAATTATGTTTTAAGAGAAAGAGAACCTGTCGTTAGTATGTGGGGTGATGGTTTTGATGTGCATTTTTCAGTTGATACTGGTTTTCATGATTGGGGATGGAGACCTGGAGCAGGCAACATGACTAGATTTGATGCGGCAAGAAAGGGCAGAGTTATTTTCTTTAATGAAAACCAAACAACTCTTGGTGCAAATCAAGTTATAATAGGCGGAGGCGGAGATCTTTTTCAACTTATTGAATCATTGGGAATAGATTCACCATATCACTTGAACTGGATGATTTCTAATTCAGGAATAGGGTTTGATTATGCTTATTGGTATGAGTGCATATGTGATTCTTGGTATGAGTGTGAAAATGGTGGTTGGAGTCATTGGCGAGAGGGAACAAATTGGCACACCAACATGGATAGTTTTAGAGATGATTTGACACGAAGAATAAGAGGAAACTTTGATATAGGCAATATTTTCACCAGCATGAATATGAGTATAACCACTTGGGGAGATTGGAATGCGACCACAACAAATTTGCAAATCGTCGGAGTCTATTTTGATTTTCTTAACATGGAAATGGAGGATGCCATAAGACTTTGGGATCAAGGGGGCTATTGGAATTTGGTAAGGAGTTCAAGTACCGTGTTTTTGTCATATGAACTTATTGACAATAATCCTCAATTAAATAGTGCTTTTAATCCAAATCCCTACACTGCTCTAATTGCCCAACTGGTTGGAACAAGAAGTGTTGATTTTCCGCTTATTCAATTCATTTCAAATTTTGACAGAAATGAAAGCGGTTTTGTTATTCGCAACCAATTCTCATCATTCTATGAGAACTTTGTCGGAGTTGTCAGCATTCTCTCAACAATCTTGTTTTGGATCGGATTTGCTTTTGCGGTTTTTTCAGCACTTTTAATTTCAAGTTTCATCTCAATGACCATATCCTACAAAAAACGAGAAATAGGAATACTTCGCGCAATCGGCGCAAGAAAGTGGGATATCTACAAAATCTTTTTTAATGAAAGTCTCATCATAAACGCAATAAATGTCAGCATAGCAGTGATTTTAAGTTTTATAACCATATTTGTTTTAAACCCATTAATAGGTGGAGGACTGGGACTAAATGTTGTTTTATTATCATTCGGCTTTAGGCAAATCGGATTAATTGCCGGTGTTGGAATATTAGTTGCTGCTATTGCTTCATTCTTGCCAACATTTAAAATAAACCGTCTAAAACCAATCGATGCGATTTATAACAGGAAATAATTTTTTAACACACATGCAAAACACACAATAATTGCTTTTCAAATTCTCAAAATAACGACTTACTTCGCCTTATTGCAGATATCAGGCATTCTAAAAAAAGATTTGTCAAATGTTTTTTAGTTGACAAGGTTGATAAAATATGATATAAGTTAATTATGGATATAGAAAAGTTGATCCAAGAATCTGAAAATGGAAAACCTCAGTCGCAATTTTAGTTGGCCGGCTGTTATTATTCCGGTCGTGGCGTTGAAATGTCATTTGAAAAAGCAATAGAGTATTTTTTAAAAGCGGCAGAACTGGATCATGCTCAAGCACAATTTAATTTGGCGCTATTATATGAAAAGGGAATTGGAACAACTGCCTCGCCTAAAGATGCCTTTGATTGGTATAAAAAGGCAGCGGACAACGGAGATGTTAACGCTCAATTTAATATGGGATTATTTTACCAGATGCCTGCATCCTATCCTCCGCCTGCATATTTCACTCCTGAAACTGACCCTCCTTCTGAAGAAAAATCATTCAAATACTATTTAATGGCAGCAAATCAAGGACATGACGGAGCGCAAGTCAATGTCGGAAAATTCTATAAACATGGCATTGGAGTTGAAGTTTCAAGAGACTTGGCGATGGAGTGGTTCGCAAAAGCCGCATCTTTAGATAATGCTCAAGCGCAATATAATCTAGGCGAATTATTTTTTGAAAAAAATTCCTCTGCATCACTGCCGCTGGCATTAAAATTGTATGAAAAAGCCCTCGCAAACGGCTACGTAAAAGCACAAAAAAGAATTGATGAAATAAATTCAAAGAAATGAAGAGTGAGAAATAAGGATGAGTTTTTTGTGAGATTGAGGTAGTTGTCACAAAATGGTGTCGATAGAAAAAGTTCAATATACTGATGTCATCCTGAGCGAAGCGAAGGATTTAGCGAACGTAGTGATTGTAAAAAAACCAATTCTAATCGAATTTGTGCTATGCTAGATTCTTCACTTCGTTCAGAATGACATAGTAAAATAACACTTCATTCAAATTCAATATTTTTGCCGCACATTCACAAAACAAACTAAAATTAGTATTTAAAAACGCACTTAATAAGTGCAAAGGAGATTGACCTTAGCAAAAGGTCAAAAATAAAAAAATGGAAAAATGTTTACTAAAAAGAGGAATAGCAGAATGCTTCGGAACTTTTGTTCTTGTCTTTCTTGCTGTCGGAACGGCTGTTGGTGCCGGAATCATAGGAGGTATGTTTTATCATAGCGGAACTTACTTTATGAATTTCACAATGCACTTTAGTTTCATTGCACCGGTCGCTCTCGCATTCGGTCTTGTCATAGTTGCAATGGCCTATACCATTGGCAGAGTCAGCGGTTGTCACATTAACCCTGCTGTGTCGCTTGGCGTTTTCTTGTCAAAGAAAATGAAAATCAAAGAATTCGGTGTTTATGTTGGTTTTCAGTTTCTAGGAGCAACTATTGGTGCGGCATTATTATATGGGATAGTCGCAATGGCATTCGGAGGTAATATTACTGAGTTGCTGCCTGTTTGGGGAACAAACGGCATGATTTCTGACGCAGGATGGACTGCAGGCAATATCATTGGAAGTCTGCTCATTGAAGTTGTCCTAACTTGTGTTTTTGTCTATGTTATTTTGTCAGTCACTGCAAAAAAAGGAAGTCCGAAAAAAGCAGGACTTATTATCGGCTTGACGCTGACTTTAGTTCACCTCCTCGGAATTTCTTTCACAGGAACAAGCGTAAACCCGGCAAGAAGTTTTGGGCCAGCGATTATGGCATTAGCCTTTGGTGCCGGCACTGATGCAATTGCTCAATTCTGGATTTTCCTAGTTGCGCCGCTTGCAGGAGGAGCATTGGCAGCCGTTCTCTTTAAATTTTTCCACAAACAAGAAGAAACTGAAGAACAAGAAGAATTGAAAAAACTGGAACAATAACAAAAGATTTTAAAACCCCGATACAAATGTCGGGGTTTTTATTTCTATTACGGTTAATTATAAATTCGTATCGGATATTGATTAAAAACAAAAAAACGAACGAAGAAAATCGTCCGTTTTTTTGTTTATTTTTTGTTTTTGAAAAAACCATCAAAGATGATTAAACCATATTAATTTGAAAACTCTTCATTACTTTGAGTGCTGCCTCGTGTGTTTCCGGAGTGATGCCGGCGGTTAGTTTTTCAACGATAGTGATTTTAACTTCCGGGAAATGTGCTTTTAAAATAACGGCATTGTTAATTAAACAAATGTCACTGCAAATTCCAATCATCTCAATTTCTTCTAACTCTTTGCCATGTTTTTTGACCAAATCACGAACAACATCGGGTAAGTCCAAACTTCCGAAAGTCGGCTTATCAATAACAATTGCATTTTTTTGGAAAGGAAGAAACTCATCAGTTGTTTCATGTCCCCATGTACCTTCAATGCAATGCTCAACCGGAAGATTTTTTCCTTCTTGAGTTTGAAGATAGTTCTTTTGGTGAGTGTCACGAGTGAAAATCACCTTAGTGTCTTTTTCGCTCATTCTTTTTTCAATGAGAGAAACCATTTCAGGTATCAGCGGAACTGCTTCTTTGACAGGAAGCGTTCCTCTCAAAAAATCATTTTGCATGTCCACAACAATAAATATTTTCATAAAAAAATCCTCCTAACAAGTATTAATATCAAACAAGTCCTAGTTTTTAACTAAGACTTGTTTTAATAAAATAATCGTTTGGTAGGATTGAGTGGACTCGAACCACCGACCCCCACCTTATCAGGGTGGTGCTCTAACCGCCTGAGCTACAATCCTATACTAGGCAGGACTTTAAAAGACTTTAAAGTTCCATGCCAAATGGTGGTGGAGGATAACGGATTCGAACCGTTGACCCCCTGCTTGCAAAGCAGGTGCTCTACCAACTGAGCTAATCCCCCAAACAGGCAACCTATACATATTATCATATCAAGAAAATAAAATCAACCAAAAAAAGCCCTAAAAACAAATTTTTTTCAATTTTTTGATATTTTTTATTGTGATGAATATCTTGACTTTATTTTAAAGATTTGATAAAATATTAATTAATATCATGTTAAAAATTGAAAATTTGAAAAAAAGTTATGCTAAAAGCGGAGTGTATGCTCTTGACGGTGTCAGCCTTGAATTAAAAGAGGGCGAGATTTTTGGTTTTTTGGGACCGAACGGAGCCGGAAAAACGACTGCGATTAAAATACTCTCCGGTATTTTGCCGTTTGAAGAGGGAAGTGTCAGTATATGCGGACACGACATAAAAACCGAAGGACTTAATGCAAAACAAAACATCGGTTATGTCAGCGACACTCATATTGTCTATGACAAATTAACAGGAAGGGAATATATTGATTTTCTTTCCGATATCTACAATGTTCCGCTTAGTGAGAGAAAAGAAAGAGCCGAGAAAATGCTGACTCTTTTTGAATTAACTGACGCATTTAATTCACCGATAAAAACTTATTCTCATGGAATGAAGCAAAAAATCGCAGTAATCGGTGCATTAATCCACAACCCAAAACTATGGGTCTTGGACGAGCCTTTAACAGGACTTGACCCAAAAAGTGCGTTTAATATGAAAGAGTTAATGAAGCAGCACGCATCTTTAGGCAACACGGTCTTTTTCTCAACCCATATCCTAGAAGTTGCCGAAAAACTATGCGACAGAGTTGGAATAATCGTCAAAGGAAAACTAGTCAAAGTCGGCAATGTTGACGAAATAATAGCAGCCTATAAGGATAAGTCACTGGAAGAAATTTTCCTAAGCGTTGCGAATTAAAATCAACCGCATTTCAGGATAAACTTACTGGAAGTGTAGGAATAATTAGGAGAAGATAACTATTGGATGTAAATCAAAAATGGTGGAATATATCTAATGTGCCAACTTCAAAAGCAGTGCAATTGTTTTTGTTAATTTTGGCTATTGTTCTAACAGTAACTACAATCATATTGCCTATATTTGCATTAAATACAGAACAAAATCAAAATCCACCGACAAATTATGAAATTACATATGGTAGAGCGGAATGGTGGCATAGGGTTTTTGGTACTTATACAGACGGTGCTGGTTTTGGATTTTCAATAGTAGATGATGGGCGTGATTTTAGGATACAAAATGTAATTATGCAAAATTCAAGTGTGAGAAATCGATTGCGTGATGCAAACCTTCAGGCGGGGGATTTTGTTAGAATAAAGCATACAAGAGGTGGTGGCTTGGTTAGTTTTGAGGATGTGTGGCATTTGGAAGTTAATGGCGAAACACTGCTTTCATTAGAAGAAGTTATATTTATACGGTCAAGAAACAATAACGGACTAGTGCTTATTTCTACGGTGGTGGCAGGCATAATATCAATAATTTGTTATGTTTCCTTTATTCGCAATATAATAAAAAAGCGAAAATATAAAAAACAATTATTGCAACGGTCTAGTGAATAAAGCATAAGTGTTGTGAATTAAAATATCAAAAAGGAGCGAATGAAAATGAATCAGATCAAGAAAAACGAAATTAGATTGTTTGAAGAAAAACAAGTCAGGGGCGTTTGGGACGAAGAAAATCAAAAATGGTGGTTTTCTGTTGTTGATATTTGTAATATCTTGACCGAGCAACCTACGCAAAGAGGGGCGACTTTTTATTGGGGAAAACTCAAACAGCGATTAAAAGAAGAAGGAAGTGAAGTGTTGACAAATTGTCAACAGTTGAAATTACTTGCACCAGACGGCAAAATGCGTCTAACTGATGTCATGGATACTGAAGGAATTTTGCGGCTTATTCAATCAATCCCTTCAAAAAAAGCAGAGCCGTTTAAAATGTGGCTTGCTAAAGTCGGCAGAGAGGCAATTGACGAGGTGATTGACCCTGAACTCAGTATTGAAAAGGCTATCCAAAACTATCGTCGATTGGGATATAGTGAAAATTGGATAAATCAAAGAATTAGGACAATTGAGGCGAGAAAGGCATTAACTGACGAATGGGATAAAAGCGGTGTGAAACAAGGGGTTGAGTATGCGTTTTTAACTGACCTTATGAACAAAACTTGGGCAGGCATGACAACAAGAGATTACAAAAAACACAAGAATTTGAAGAAAGAAAATTTGCGAGACCACATGACCAATACCGAACTTGTTCTTAATATGCTTGCGGAAGTATCGGCAACGGAAATTAGTATTGCAAAACAGCCTCAAGACTTTGATGAGAGTGCTTTAGTTGCAGTTGAAGGAGCAACGATTGCAAAAGAAGCAAGAGAAAAACTAGAAAACCAAACAGGAAAAAAAATGGTTAGTAAACTCAATGCTAAAAATATGGGTCAAGAAATAATAACAGGCGGCGACGATGAGTAAAGGATTTTTTCCAAAAAAGAGGACGAATAATAAATCATGAAAAACTATTTAGCAGTTTTAAAATTATTAATCAAGAGCAACTATTTTCCGACGAAGGAAAAAGGGCAAAAACGAGACAGGGGAAGAGTTGCGTTGTTTGTTTCGCTTGGTGTCTTGTTTTTGATATTTTCTCCGATTTTGGTTGTTGGAGTGTTCTTTTCGGCACCGATTATTTATGAGTTGGGAATTGTCAATGAGTTTATTGTTCTTATCCTCTCGATTGCTTCAATGCTTGTTCTTATTTTTGGTGTTGTTGCAATGCTTGGATATTTGTACTTTTCAAAAGACACCGAATTTTTTCTTTCGCTTCCGATAAAATCCGGTTCAATTTTTATGGCAAAGTTCACTGTTATCTATATTACTGAACTTGTTATTGCCGCCATCATCTTACTCCCGACTTTAATAACTCTTGGTGTTGCAATTTCTGCTCCTGCAACTTATTATATTCTAATGCTTATTGGAATTTTATTTGCTCCGGCGCTTCCTTTGATGTTGGCGTCGCTTCTATCAATTCCAATAATGTATATTGCGAGTTTTCTCAAAAACAAAGGTGCATGGACAAGCGTTTTGCTAATTTTGTTAGTCGGCGGAATTTTTGCGTTTTATTTTTATTTTGTTCAATCAATTTCGCATGGCGACGGTGTTGATATGGAAGCGACACTTGCTTCAATGGCGGAAGGGATGAGAGTTTTATCAAACATTTTGTATCCGTTTTTAGCCTTAGCACGAGCAGCAACATTAACCGCTTCGTTTGGACTTAGTGTTGGTGTTAGTATTCTGGTCAACCTTCTCATTTTTGTCATCTCGCTTGTTGCACTAATCTTTATTGCAAATATCATTTCCAACCTTGTTTATCGAAAGTCTGCCGCAAGCCAACTTGAAGGAAAGAAAAGGGTAGTGAAGGGGAGTGAAAAATTTGCTTCATCAACACCGCTTGTCACGCTTGTCAAAAAGGAGTGGCGTTCAATTATTCGCACTCCTGCCTTTGCTTATCAATGTCTTATGCCGATAGTTCTAACGCCGATAATGATTGCTATTTCGGGCTTCTTTGGAAGTGCCGGCGGAAACGGAGAATATTATAACGGAAACGGCGCATCACCACATTTTCAATACTTTATGCAATTTTTATTCGTCATGATGTTCGCAGGCGCTATGAACATGACGGCATTATCCGCAATCACCAGAGACGGTCAATCGGTGTCTTTATCAAAAATGCTGCCCGTCTCATTCCAAAAACAAATCCAAGCAAAACTTAGCATATCTTTAATCCTCTCGCTCATTCCGGGAATATTGGGGATAGTCATTATTAATATAATAACATTTGACTTTGCGAATTTGATGTTATCTATTGTTTTCTTTGCAGTCTTTAGTTATGCTTTTTCATGTTTTGGTATCTATAATGACCTCAGAAAACCAAAACTGGACTGGACAACCCCAAATCAAGCAATGAGACAAAACATGAACCTTATAGTTCCAATGCTGCTAGGGTTTTTAGCAAGTTTAGTGTTTTTCGGCATAGGAATGATACTTATTTCATTCGTTCCAAATGACATCACTGCTCAACTAGCCGCATGGGGCGTGATGATTGGATTAGTTTTTATTGCTTCAATCCTAGCACATTTGTTATTATTTAAAAACGCAGAAAGACTATTTGCAAGAATAAGTGTCTAAAGTTGAATTAATCGTGCTTGCATTGCTAACCCTTGCAAATTACCATCTTGCAGTGGGGAGCAACGCAAACCAGAAAAATAAATCATCTAATGCATAAAAATTTCTCTCTTAACAAATATTAACTTTATTGAAAACTTCGATAGATTAGTTTTGTAGTGACATGTTAGCGACTGCTATTTCGTCAAGACAAGTGTGTCGAAGACACAAGGGGAGAGAATTTTTATGCAAAAAATAAACAAAGTTTTAATTGCCGGTGCATCCATAATCATGGCGTTGCTTATTGTCACCGGTTTTACTGCTCGTTATTATGTTGGAGCGAATGCTTTGGTTGATGCGGATGCCTCTAATTTGAGGGTTGCAGGGCGTTCGGCACTTCTCATGGATCATGACACCGGAACAGTTGTGTTTGAGCAGAATGCTGATGAAAGACATCCGATTGCGAGCATGGTGAAAATCATGACGCTCAATTTAGTGTTTGATGAAATGAGAAACGGAAACTTAACAGCGGATTGTGATGTTCAAATATCTCAGCACGCTGCAAGCATGGGCGGCTCACAAGCATTCATGGATGCCGGCTCATCATATAAAGTGGGTGAGTTAATTAAAAGTATTGTTGTTGCATCCGCAAATGATGCGTGCGTTGCTCTTGCTGAACACATATCGGGAGACGCTCAACTGTTCGTTGACAAAATGAATGAAAGGGCAAAAGCACTCGGCATGGAAAACACCAATTTTGCAAACTGCACGGGACTACCTAGTCCAAACGGCTATTCAACAGCAAGAGATGTTGCAAAAATGACCCAAGAAATGATAAGACATCCGGAATTTTTTGAGTATTCAACAATATGGATGTTTGATTTTGCACACCCATCAGGAAGAACAACTGAACTTGCCAACACCAACAAACTAGTGAGATTCTACGAAGGTTGCGACGGCGGAAAAACAGGCTTCACAAATGAAAGTAAATATTGTTTGTCTGCAACTGCAAAAAGAGGGAACACAAGATTAATCAGCGTTGTGATTGGTGCGGAAACCTCCAAAATAAGAAATGCAGAAAACTCAAAACTTTTTAACTATGGTTTTGCTAACTATGAAACCAAAAGACTTGTTGAGCAAGGGGCAATAGTTGAAGGTGAATTTGCAGTCAAAAACGGAAAAACAAAAACTGTTCAAGTGATGCCAGAAAAAGACTTTTTCCACTTTGCAAAACGAAACCAAAAATCAGAATTCACATTCGAAAACATTGTTGACTCCCTAAAAGCCCCCTTAGAAAAAGGGCAGATCGTCGGCACAATGAGAATAATGAACGGCGGCACAGAAATAGGAACAATTAACCTAATAACCACAGACGCAATCCTAAAAGCAGGATACTTGGATATTTTGAATGATATAATAAGTCAGTGGAACTAAGAAAATTTACGACTTATAAATAACAATGGATAAATTGATGAAAAATAAATTTAACCTTAATTGAATATTGTTAATAACAAAATGTAGGGGCGGTCAATGATCGCCTCTACATTTTTTTATTTTTTTGCTCAAAACCCTTGACAACCAATTAATATTGTGTTAATATATAAAATAAACTAATTGTGAGTCGTAAAAAACTATTACATGAAAATCACTGCATATACTACAAAATTGACGAAATGAAGAAACAAATCAATATCATCACAATTCGCATTGTACAAACCGATAGATTAAATGGAGAAAAACTATGAAAAATTTGATTTTAAGAAAAAATAAATTTTTGCTTGTTGTTATTTCATTGCTTATTGCTTTTTCTATGATTGCACTTTCTTTGGGAAATATGAGAGTGCGGGTTGTGGCAGATGACGGAAATAATGAACAGCCGCAGTATGAGCAAACACAGGAACAGGATTTAGCGCTTGTTGAAATGCGTATCATGAATACAATGCATTTTGACAATGATTTGTTTTTTGAGGCAGTTGACAATGATTTTTTGTATTTACCAGGACATATTGGAACAGGAAACCTTTCTTTGACAGTGACTAACATTAATTTAATTCAATTTGATGAAGAATTGCGACTATTTTCTGCTATTATATGTCTATTTGATTTATTTGCTCCTCATCGCAATCAGTTGTTAAATCATGGTATTCTAACACTTACAAATACTATCCTAAATAGCGAAAATGTTCGTGTTGGAACTGTTGGTTGGCGGATTTATTTAATAAACAGAGTTGTGAATTTGCCGACACCGATAATTCCAAGAGGCTTTGAATTTGGTGGTTGGTATTTTGATGAAGATTTCACTGAGCCGTTTGATGGGCGAGTGGTAACAGGAGATATGGATCTTCATGCAAGATTTATTCCGATTGTCTATAGTATTACATTTCGTCTAAATGGCGGAACTTTGCCCGATGATGCGCCATATTCTTTCACTATTGAACATGGAACAATCTTGCCAATTCCTACTCGTTCAGGGCATTATTTTAGAGGCTGGTATACTAATTCAGGTTTTTCGGGGCAGGCTGTGACTGAAATTTCCGAGGACTCAATTGGTAATCGTCAATTTTTTGCAAGATGGGAAGTAATGCGTTTTATTGTCACATTTAGGGTAGGCGGTGAGATATGGCAAGAAATTGAAGTTGATTATGGAACGACTCTGCAACAAGTATTCTTAACAAATCCCGAAACAGGGGAGTTGGTTGAATTGTTTCTTGATGATGTGTTTTTGGCTGCATTTAGCAGAGGTCAGGCAATAACAAGTGACATAGGGCTTTATGTGAGATTTGGAGAAATTCAACAAAACGATTTGCTATGGTGGCAAAACTGGATGGTGTGGACAATAGTAGGCTTATCGTTGATTATTGTTGCAGGGGCAATTGCCTTTGTCTTCACAAGAAAAAATAAAAACATAGAAAAATAATTGCAAATTTTTCTAAAATGAAAAAATAAAATTAATAACTCAAAAGGCCGTGACATCATGTTGCGGTTTTTTTTTCTTTCCCAAAAAAATGAAAAAAATGTCGAAAAAATTTCATAAAAGTGGGCAAAAGTGGTTGCAAGTGGAAAAAAAATATGTTATAATATGTGAGTTAGTAGGGAGAGTGCGGAGTTAAGGGAAAATTAAATTTATTAACAATTTCACATTCTGAACTCCAAACCATACTCTCTTAAGTAAATTTCCTCAAAACACTAAACTCAAAGAAAATGTATTTCGGCAAGTATCATCATCAAATAGACGAGAAAAATCGTATTAGAATTCCTTCCAAACTGAAAGATATTGTTGGAGTGAATCCTTTTATTATGCCGGGTCCGAATAAATCATTAATTGTTCTAAGAGAAGATGAGGCCAAACAAATACTTGATGAGCAATTCGGAAAAATCAGTATTTTTGACTCAACCGAAAAAAGTTTGGCACTTAGGAAATTATCATCAAACACAGTTCACACCGAAGAGGACAAGCAGGGCAGAATGATACTTCCTCAAGGACTTATGGAGTATGCAAAAATCAAAGACAAAAAATCAGGAGAAACTAATCGAAACATTGTTATTATCGGAGCCTACAAAAAAATAGAAATTTGGTCTGAAGCAATTTGGGAAGAATATGCAAAAGAAGACGAAGAAGAATTTGACGACAAAATGTTTGAATTGATAAGTGGTTAGTGATTGGTTAAGGATAAAAATTTTTTGACAAAAAAATTCAACTGCCAACCATTAACCGCCAACCGCCAATAAAATGAATTATCATGTCCCAATATTAAAAGATACTATCATGTCATTCCTTTCCCCTGTGTCGTCTAAAATTTATTTTGACGGCACATTGGGCGGGGGTGGACATAGTCATGAAATATTAAAACAAGGAGCAAATCTTATTGCGACTGACCTTGACACAAACGCAATTAAACACTCCGAAAAACTCTTTTCCAACTATCAAGGAAAATTCACATTAGTTCACGACAACTTCAAAAATATTATTAACATATTGGATGAATTAAAAGTTAATAAAATAGACGGTGCTTTAGTTGACCTAGGAATTTCTTCACATCAAATAGACACGCCTGAGAGAGGTTTTTCCTATATGCATGACGGTCCGCTCGACATGAGAATGAATCCAAAGGGAAAATTAAATGCAAAGGATGTTGTCAATGAATATAGTGAAAATGAACTTTTAAAAATTCTATATGAATACGGCGAAGAAAAATTTGCAAGACGGATTGTTAACAACATAATAAAAGAAAGAAAAAACGGAGTGATTTCAACTTCCGGACAACTTGCAAAAATCATTTCAAACAGTGTTCCGTCTCACCTTTCAAAAGGACATCCTGCAAAAAAAACATTTCAAGCATTAAGGATTGAAGTCAACGGCGAGTTAGACGGACTAAAGCAAGCAATAGAAGATATTATAAGTGTTTTAAAGGTTGGAGGAATTTTTTGTGTTTTGTCGTTTCACTCACTTGAAGACAGGATTATGAAACAAGAATTCAAAAGATTAGCCGAAAATTGCATATGCGACAAAAAACTGCCATATTGCGTTTGCAGCAACAAGGCGACTGTGAAAATATTAACACCCAAAGGAATTAAGGCAGGAGAAGAGGAAACACAAAATAATACAAGAGCAAAAAGTGCAACTCTCAGAGTTGTTCAAAAAATATCAGAACTTAACTAAAGATAAATTATCTAAAATTCACAAAAGATAAGTTCTATAAGATAAAGGAAGGGACATATAATGGTATCACGCATAAGAGAAGTCAAAACAGAAGAAGACAGATACGGTGGCTACGGAAGAGGAGGCCTTGACAACATTCGTTCATTTGAAAGGGCGAAAGATTTTCTTTTCACTGAAGAAGTTATTTCAAAAACTGAAGTGCCGTCTCAAGATTTAGCATCTCAGGATGGTTCTCCGATTTTTTCAAAGCGAGTAGATTTTTCATCTATTGTTCCGAGAAAAGAAGAGGAATTGAGAAGATATCCCACTCGTCAAAATGTAGTCGGGCAGTATTCAGTTAAAAAAGAGTCACATGATTTGATGCCGTCAATAAAAACACAAGCATATGCAAAAAGCATCAAAAATGAGCAAGATGTTTATGCTGAAAGCAACATGGCAAAAACTCGTTTCAGGGTCATGGCGGCGATATATATCATTGCAGTTTTAGTAATAAGCGCACTAGTCATAGGCATTGCAGTTGCTATCAGCAGCACAACAGGTTCGGTAGTTGACCCATATTCATATGAAGCAGTTTCAAGCGTAATTCAAGTTTTTAACGGACAAAATACTTTAAACATCACTGAAATTTTCATCAACCTAATCTAATCAATCAACAAATCTATCAATTCATCAATCACAAAATGCTACTAAAGACATCTAAAAATATCGGAGACTTCAAAAAAAATGAGTAGCACTAATAGTTTAATTACCACACGAAAGAGGTTATTGTTTTTTATGCTGGCAGTAACCTTTTTATTTTTTGCATTGTTTTTGCGGCTTGGCTGTATTCAGTTGATTGACGGAAGAGAATTGCAAAGACGGGCAACCGACCAATGGTTTCGAGAATTGCCGCTTTCAGCGCCGAGAGGGCACATCTATGATGTCAATGGCCTAGTTTTAGCGGACAATAGAGATGTTTTCACTGTTTATGTCAGACCTCGAGCAGTGGAAGATTTTGAATTGGTTGCAAGAGAACTTTCAGTGCCTTTAAGATTAGACCAAAGAGCATTATATCAAAAGATTTCAACAACAAGGGTCAGCGAAATAACAATAAAAAGACAGGTTGAAGTTAGTGCGGTTGAAGAGTTGCAGGCAAAAAATATTCCGGGAATTTACTTTGCGCCGGGAACAAGAAGAAACTACCCCCAAAATGAAATACTCAGTCAAATTTTGGGCTTTACTAACATTGATAATGTCGGGCAAAACGGACTTGAAGGTTTCTATGACAGGTATTTAAGAGGTGTTGACGGAATGGCATTTACCAACACTGACATGGCAGGACGGGAGATTGAGGACAGTGTGACGAGATATTTGCCTGCAATTCCGGGTGCGAACTTGCATTTAGCGATGGATTTAAATATTCAAAGTTTTGCTGAATTTGCAATTTTTCAGGCGATGACAGAATGGCGGGCGCAAAGTGCTGCTATGATTGTTCAAGATGTGCAGTCCGGGGCAATACTTGCTCTGGCACAAACTCCCAGTTTCGATCTTAACGAGCCGCCAAGGGACAATCTTGACCTGTTAAACGCACTTTCAAAAAACAGAATGATTGTCGATGTCTATGAGCCGGGTTCAACCTTTAAAATTTTTACAACTGCTGCCGCAATTGAGCATGGCGTTGTTCAGGACAGTTGCAGGTTTTTTTGTCGCGGGTCATATTTGGTTGACGGTCAAAGAATAAGATGCTGGCGTTCAATCGGTCACGGCTCGGTTGATTTAGCGCAAGGCGTTATGGTTAGTTGTAATGTCGTGTTCATGAATTTAGCGTTAAGACTTGGAGTTGACAGACTTTATGACAGCATTTTAAATTTTGGATTCAATCAAAGAACTAATGTCGACTTTTTTGGAGAAAGCAGGGGTATGATGATTGACAGGAGTTTAGTCAAAAATATTGACCTTGCAAGAATAGGTTTTGGTCATGCGGTGGCAGTGACACCGCTTCAATTGATAACAGCGGTCAGTGCCGTTGTTAACGGCGGCAGATTGATGGAGCCGCACTTTGTCTCACACATCACATGCTCTAGAGGTAATGAAATTTATCGACGGATTCCTCGTCAAACAAGACAAGCAATATCGCCGCAAACAAGCGAAATGATGAGAGGACTGCTTGAAAATACTGTAACCGGGGGAGGGGGAAGACATGCGGGAGTGGAAGGATTCAGAGTTGGCGGAAAAACGGGAACTGCTCAAAAATATGGTGCTGACGGAACAGTTGCACAAGGAAAATATATTTCAAGTTTTGTCGGGTTTGCCCCGGTCGAAAATCCAAGATACGCAATACTCATGCTTTTAGATGAGCCGGGACCGGGAGCGTATTATGGAAGCATTGTCGCAGCCCCTGCCGCAGGAAAAGTGTTTCGCAATATTTTTGATTATCGTGCAATGACCCCGACGCAGCCGATAGAAACTCCTCAATACATAACAATGCCTGACTTCTATGGTATGACGGCAACAGAATCAGCGCAAATTCTCCGCTCATTAGGGCTTCACTTTGAAATAAGCGGAACAGAAGGAAGAGTTAATTCAACATTGCCGATTGCAGGCTCGCAAGTCCGAGTAGGGAGTGTGGCGCTGATGAGAATAGGATCCACAATTTAATGCAATTTACAAATTAAAGCGGACAAAGGACAGATGTTGATAAATTGCATTTTACTTTCTTTGTCCGCTGTAATTTATAAATTGATAAAGCGGAGAAAAACCAACTATGAAAAAATTATTTAAATTATTAGAAAACACAAACATCTCCTCGCTTGAGTTTAACTCAAATGAAGTGAAAGAAAATTCACTTTATTTTTGTCTGGCCGGAACAAATGCCGATGGACATGATTTTGCCAATCACGCAGTGAAAAATGGGGCAATCGGCATAGTATGCGAGAGAGAGTTAATAGGATTTGATGAAAATATTATTCAAATCATGGTTAATGATACAAGAGAGGCTCTTGCTTTGGCATCTTGTAAGTTTTATGGTGAACCGTCAAAAAAACTAAAAATGATTGGAGTGACAGGAACAAACGGAAAGACAACAACAACATATATAATCAAAAATATATTAGAGACCGCCGGCAAAAAAGTCGGAATAATCGGCACAAATGAAATAGAAATTATCGGAAAGAAATATCCCTCGGATTTAACAACTCCCGACCCCGCATACTTACATAAAATTTTTAAAACAATGGTGGACAGCGGAGTTGAATTTTGCGTTATGGAAGCCTCAGCGCATGCCCTAAATCTCAGAAAACTTAAAGGCGTAGTTTTTGATGTTTCAGCATTTACTAACTTATCACAAGATCATTTGGACTTTTTCGGAACGATGGAAAACTACTTTGAGGCGAAAAGAATTTTGTTCACTCCGGAATACACAAAATGTTCTATAATAAATGCCGATGATGTATATGGGCAAAAGATAATAAAAAATTGCAAAACGAGAAAACTAACATATGGGAGCGAAAATCCAAGCGATGTTTTTGGGCTTGATTTAAAAATGAGTGTTAATGGATTGTCTTATATACTAAATTCGTTTGATGATGTTGAAAAGGTGAAGTTTAATTTGCCCGGAAAATTCAATATGTATAATTCGCTTTGTGCAGTGGCAGTGTGTCGTGAACTTGGGATTGACATCAAAAAAATAATAAAGGGAATAAAGAATTTAAAAAAAGTTGACGGCAGATTTAATATAATAAATACTGAAAAGTGCAGTTTAATAATAGACTATGCCCACACTCCCGAAGGACTGGAAAACATAATCAGCGCAATAAGAGAGTTTGCAAAAAAAAGGATAATAACAGTGTTTGGCTGCGGCGGAGACAGAGATAAAACAAAAAGACCTCTTATGGGGGAGGTTGCCTCACGGCTTTCGGATTATTGTTTCATAACAAGCGACAACCCCAGAACAGAGGACAAAAACGAAATAATTTCACATGTTATGTCAGGCATAAATAGTGATAATAAACAAAAAGTCACAACAAACCCATCTCGTGAAGAAGCAATAAAGTCAGCAATAGAATTTGCAAATGAAGGTGACATAATTCTAATAGCAGGAAAAGGCTGTGAGCCTTACATGGACGAGGGCGGTATAAAAAGAGAGTATAAGGATGAAGACTATGTTATGGAAATAATAGCCAAATTATAAATTACAATTGACAAATTACAAATGAGGTCAAATTAAATTTATCAATATTTGTAATTTGTCAACTGTGATTTTTAATTTTCACTTTAATTTATTTAGGAGGATATATGCTTTTAAGATACGGTCTAGGTTTCATAACGGCTTTCATTGCAACAGTCATTGCAATGCCGCTTGTTATTCATTTGTCGAAGAAGTTGAAACTGAGGCAAACAATACTTCATTATGTGGACAACCACCAGCAAAAAACAGGCACTCCGACAATGGGCGGCATTGCTTTTATTTTTTCGGCCGCACTTTCTGCTTTTGCTTTTATGACAAACGGATTTTCCTTAATGCTGCTTGTTGTGACAACAATGCTGGCGTTTGGTATTTTAGGTTTTTTTGACGATTTTATCAAGGTGTTTTTCAAGCAGAACAAAGGACTTTCTGGAAAACAAAAAATCATCTTTCAATTCCTCATTGCATCAGCGGTTTCAGTTTATGCATATTTTTTAGTGGGGGACAACCTCTATGTTCCTTTCACTTTTCAAGAAATTTCTCTCGGTTGGTTTGTCATCCCTCTTTCAATACTCGTCTTTTTAGCATTAACAAACTCTGTCAACCTCATTGACGGCTTAGACGGTCTTTGTGCAAAAGTTTCAATTGCTTATGCAACGGCATTTGCAGTTTTAGTTGCAATAATCGTTCATGCAACAGGCATCAGCGAAGGATTAACCTATCAATATCAAAATGTCATTATTTTTTCTGCAGCCTTAATTGGCGCACTTTTTGGTTTTATCTGTTATAACGGTTACCCCGCAAAAATCTTTATGGGGGACACAGGCGCTCTTGCAATAGGGGGGGCGCTCGCAACTCTTGCAATAGTCACAAGAATGACTCTCATAATACCAATTATCGGTATAATGCTTGTCTTGACGAGTTTATCGGACATTATTCAAGTTCTCTATTTCAAAAGAACAAAAGGCAAAAGAGTGTTCCTGATGGCACCTCTTCACCATCACTATGAAAGAAAAGGCGTCCACGAAAACCGAATAGTAACAGTCTATACTTCAATAACAATGCTAATGGGTGCAGGCACAATACTATTAACATTGCTGTTTGTTTAAAAAACTGTAAAGGCGGTTGAGGCGACAGAATACTGCCTAAGCAATGCGAGACGACAACTTCGATTGCAGTCCAATAAAACCTTCTTATGATGAGGTTATGCGTAGTAATTGGATAACATTGTGCGGGCGATTAGTCGCAGACTGCGGAACGCCTAATCGCCCCTACAATATTTCTACATGCTCCAAAAATATTACAAGGGTCGCTCCCCTGTAATTAAAATTTTTCACGAATATAAAATGACAAAATAAATCGTAGGGGCGATTATTAATCGCCCGCACAATGTTACTCGTGTTCTACGAATAACGACACTTAGTCCGCAATCAACAGAGATGTTTAAAGTGTCCCTAGATTGTGGATAATTCTTTTTTTTAAAAAATCACCAACATAGAATAATGTAGATAACTTATTTTAAAAATATCGAAAAAATTCAAAAATTAACAATAATTGGAATCTCAAAACCACGCCAAAAGACTTTACAAAGAAAGAAAGAAAGAAAGAATATAATATTTGTGTGGATATCCCATAAATAAAAATTTCCGAAAATTTTAATCGGCGAAAAAATTGTGGATAACTGCAAAGGAGAATATTATGAAAAAGTTTTTAACATTAATCTTAGCGATTTGTCTAATGGCGGCAGTGGCTATGATTGCAATGGGGTGTGACCTAGGCGGCGGCACCGGCGGTGGAGGCGGAGGCGGAGGCGGAACAACAGAGTTGCCGAGACTTGAAGCGCCGACAGATGTTGTTTTTAGTGCAGGAACTGTTGGAAGGCATTATGTGAATTGGACATCTGCAACTCCGGCACCGGCAATTCTTCAAACAGGCGGAGTTCGATATAGAATCTATGCAAACGGCGTATTTTTGGTTCAATCAACTTTGACTTCCTATAATATAGGCAGCATGATTTTTGAGGGAACTGACCCTGTTGTTTTCACGATTGTTGGAACACCATTAGTCAACACTCATTTCCAAAACTCACTTCCAAGTGAGCCGGGAACGCTAACCAGAACTGCTCTCTCAGCGCCTACTAATGTTAGAACGCTAACGACAAATTTAACTTGGACAAATCCGACAACCCCTAATTTGGGGAATTGGCCTGCAAGAATTTATGCAAACGGTGAATATGTTTTGACTCATGCAGGCTCCATAGTTGCTATAGGTGCACTGGGTCTATCAGCGGGTGAGCATCAAATCACTATTGTTCTTGCAGCAAGAGGTGCGCATCTTGCAAGTCCTGCAAGTATTGCCTACACTCTGACTATCTAATCCTCAACATTCTATTTATGCTAAATTGCTCATACGATAATAGTATGGGCAATTTTTGTTTTATTGGGAAGAGGGGATTAGTTATTGGCGAGGGCGTAAGCGGCAGAGGGGCAGTATTTGCACTTGAGAAATCCGGAGCGGCAGCAGATGTGTTTAGTGGAAGTAGTGACGAGTTTTTGCAGTTTTGTGAGAACAGGCTTTTTCGCTATGATGTGATTGTTGTTTCTCCCGGAGTGCCGTTACATCATGCAATTTTTTCATGGGCTAAACTACATAATATTCCGCTTTATGGGGAGTTAGAATTAGGATATAGATTGTTTAAGGGCGAGATTGCCGCCATAACAGGGACAAACGGAAAAACAACTACTACTTCACTTGTAGGAGAGATGTTCAAAAACGCCGGCTTAGAGACCATTGTCGGCGGAAATATTGGGAATGCTTTTTCAAAATGTGCAGTGGAAGAAGAAGCGAAATTTGCTGTTCTTGAAACATCTTCATTTCAACTTGAAACTATCATTGACTTTAAACCGAAGGTTGCGTCAATACTTAATATTTCGCCCGACCACCTTGACTATCACGGAACAATGCACAGATACGCAAAAGCAAAATTAAACATTGCAAAAAATCAAACAAAAGAAGACACTCTGATTCTTTCCGCTGATGATATTGATATTGGACATTTAAAAGATTTTTCGCCGAAATCTAAAGTTCTATATTTTTCTTCAAAGCGAAAAGTTGACGGGGCATATCTGCACGATGATGATATTTATTTTTGCGGAGAAAAGATTTGTTCAATTAAGAACATCAAATTGAATGGGGAACACAATCTCAAAAATGCTCTCGCCGCAGTTGCCATGTCCGGTGTTTTTGAAATCAGAAAAGATGTCATTTGCTACACTTTAGCGAATTTTTCGACTTCACCTCACAGACTAAGCCTTGTTGCGACCATTGACGGCAAAAATTATTTCAATGACTCAAAAGCAACAAATATCGCCTCAGCCTTATCGGCGGCAAACAGTATGCGTGACATAACATGCATGATAATGGGAGGATCAGACAAAGGATATGATTTTTCGGAATTTTTTTCTTCTCTTCCGTCTCATATAACTGATATAGTTCTCATTGGCGAAACCGCAAAAAAAATCGAACAAGCAGGGAACGAAGCAGGCTTTTACAATTTTTCAATCGTCTCTTCGATTGAAGATGCAGTTTTGCAAGCATCTCAGAAATCGGTAAAAAATGTTCTGCTAAGTCCTGCTTGTGCAAGTTTTGACATGTTCCGAGACTATACCGAAAGGGGGTGTGCATTTGAAAAGTCTGTTCTCAAACTCAAATAAAGACGAGATTAAAAAATATGGAAAAATTGATATTCCGCTTCTGGTCGTGACATTGTGTATTGTCGCATTCGGAATAATGATGGTTTATTCTGCGTCAATGTATAGTGCATACTTGCACTACGGCAATCCATTTTTCTATATGTGGAAACAATTAATCGGTGCTATCATGGGAATAGCGGCGATGGTTGCTCTGTCTTTTATTAACTACCACACCCTCAAAAAACTTCGCTGGCCAATTCTTGCGGTCTCATTCATTCTATTAGGCATAATATTCATCCCAGGGGTCGGGGTTGAGCATTATGGTGCAAGACGATGGATAAACTTGCCTTTTCTTTCGCTCCAGCCGTCGGAGATTTCAAAGTTCGCTTTCATTATTTGGACAGCCAGTTATATGGCAAAAAACCACGGCAAAATGCGAAAGTTCAGATATTTAGTGCCTGTTTTGATTGTCGGGCTTTTAACATGCGTTTTGATAATTTTACAGCCTAATATGTCGATAGTTATCTGTATTGGCTTGTTAATGCTGACAATGCTGTTTTTAGGCGGAGCAAAAATCAAACATTTTATCATGATGGCAATTCCGCTTGTCGCAGTTGTCGTCACGCTTATTTTGATTGAACCATATCGCATGAGAAGAATGATGGCATTCATCAATCCTTGGGCATCACCGCTCGGTGAAGGCTTTCAACTAATACAATCGCTCTATTCACTGGGAAGCGGGGGACTTTTCGGAATCGGACTTTTCAACTCAAGACAAAAATATCTCTTCTTGCCATTTTCAGAAAGTGACTTCATCTTGAGCATAATCGGAGAGGAATTGGGGCTGGTCGGTGTCTTGATTTTATTTGTTGCCTATGCAATAATGATATATCGTGCAATTCGCATTTCTCAAAACGCATCCGACAGACTTGGGTCATATATGGCATCTGGAATTGCCGCCATAATCTCCATTCAGGTCCTCGTCAATGTCGCAGTAGTCACAGGCTCAATTCCGCCGACAGGACTTCCATTGCCGTTCATAAGCGCCGGCGGCTCATCACTTTTAGTCTTTCTCTCTTCAATAGGAATACTCCAAAGTATCTCCAGAAACTCCCACCGCTCCGTTAACGCTCTCTCAATGATAGTCCGAAAGAAAATTGAGAAGCCTAAAAAACTCAAAACAAAGCCTCAAAGACAAGGTTGATTTTCAAATGTCATTGAATAAGTGTCGTCAAAACAGTTGCTAATATGTCAAAAATTGTGATATACTAATAATTGTGTTAAAGAATTTCGTCATGACTAAGCGGAAAGCATACTTTCTGATTGTTATTGTTGCTTTGTTGTTTGGCTCAAGTTTTGTTATTGGCAGAGTTGCACTTGATGTTGGATTTCAACGCTCTCAGGTGTTATTTCTCCGTGGTGTCATATTTTTGGCACTTATTTCAGTTGTCTTTTTCAAAAATTTCAAAAACTTTAACAAGCGGGATATTTTGTTTGGAATGACAATAGGAGTGATTAATTTTTTTGCTTACTTTTTTCAAATTTGGGGACTGCAATTAAGTCCCACAAATAACGCATTTTTAATCTCGACAAACATTGTTTTAGTTCCTATTTTTGCTTTTGTTATTTTTCGGACAATTCCGTCTTGGAGATTGGCAGTGTCTTTGCCGGTTGCAATAGTCGGAAGTTTTTTAATAACGGGACTGCTCACCGGAATGCAGTTGCAAATGGGTGATGTTTATTCTCTTATTTCCTCGGTTTTTTTCGCCTTGAATTTTATTTTTGTCGGTTTCTTTTTGAAAAAGGGAGCGAATTTCAAAACGATATTGTTTTTTATTGCGCTTTTTCAAACGATTGGAGCACTCATAATGTGGAGTTTTATGGATGGAGGTTTTGTGCCGTTTAACCTAACTTCACACTGGATGGTCGGTGTTGTCATTATTTTGCATCTTGGAGCGATTGTTTCGTTTGGTGCAATCGGACTTCAAGTCTTTGCTCAAAAATTTATGCCGGCAACGAATGCGGCGATGATAGTGAGTATGGAAAGCGTTTTTGCCGCAGTTTTGACCGTTGCAATTTGGCCGAGTGAATTTAGTTGGAGTTTGGTTGGCGGCGGACTTCTCATCATGTCGGCAGTTTTATTCTTGCTGTTTGACTTCAGTGTTTTCAAAAAGCGGACACAAAGAGTTCAGCAACTGGGGCTTGCCTCAAAACTTGAACTAATAAAATATTCAACATCATCAACTAAAGAAAAAAAATAGCGTTATTCCGTTTTTAGTTGCGGAACTACTAATAAATAATAAGGACAAACTAATGATTGATTCAAAACCTCACAAAGACAAATCCGAGATAGTTCTCGACAAAAATTTGGCAAGAAAAATTGCCCTTGAAAAGGCACTGGAGACTTCTCGTTTTTGCATAATAGACGGAGTTGCAACAAGGTATTCTGACAGGTATTCTGAAGGAGATGTTGAAATTCCGAACGGTGTTGTGAGCATTGGAGCAAATGCTTTTGAAAACTGTCATCTTAGCAGTATTTTTATTTCAAAGACCGTCAGAAGTATTGCATCAGGGGCATTTAGTCGTTGCACAAAACTTGAAAGCGTTGATTTTGAAGAGGGGAGCGCCCTTAGAACTATTGATGAAAAAGCATTCTATGGCTGCATAAATTTAAGAAAAATTCAGTTGCCGTTCTCACTCAAAACTATCGGAGTTGACGCTTTTTGCGGATGTGAAGAATTAGAACATATTGATTTTCCCCACGAGTTGACAAATGTCTACGGCGGTGCATTTTCTGCGCTTGTTGATAAAGACAGAGGTGTTCACAGTGCTGGGCTTTCTTGTGTCAAATTTCCTGAGTCTTTAAAAAAACTGGGACTTTCAGCGTTTAAAGGCAGTCAGAATTTAAGAGAAGTTTCTTTCGAAAAAGGCTGCCGCCTTGAAGTCATTGAAAAAGACACCTTTGCTCCGGTGAGCGTTGTTCGAGGCGGTCTTTCCGATATTGAGAAACTCGACATTCCAAGCGGACTTCGCTACATAACTATTCCCACATCAGTAAAATCAATCGAGGAAAGGGCATTCTATGACTGCAAAAATCTGGGGGTTGTTGAATTTGAAGAAGGAAGCCAATTGCAGACAATCGGAAAAGAAGCATTTTTTCGTTGCTGGTTAATAAAAGAACTAAAAATTCCGCCGCTTGTTGAAAACATTTCCGAAGACGCTTTTATGCATTGGGAAGCAAATCAAAAAATACTGATAACAAAACCTCTCTATAAAAAATATAAAGATTTTTGGAAATCCTTAAAAGCAGAAATTGAAATCTACAAACCGAAGAAATAAGCAATCAAAAAAAGTCAAAAGCACGCTGCCAAAAGCGTGCTTTTTAAAGTGCGGAAAATAACTTCTAGGTTACAGTTTTCTAGTTATCCGAATGGGCGTTGTTTTATATCGGTTCAATATATCCAGCCTCTTCCAAAAATTTTTTAAAAGAATAACCAGAACGGTCGCATATTTGTTTTAATGTGTCAATAGGGATAAGTAATTTTTCTTTGCCTTTGTTTGAAAATTCTTTTTCAATTCTACTGATGTGTGAGTAGTTTACTCCTACGAGTTCGCCGAATTGACGCAAACTCATATTTTTTTCTTTTCTTATTTTTCTAACAACATCACCGTATCCCATTTATTATATTATAACACTATTTTTTTCAAAAACAGCGCAAAAACGCTTGACACACTGTTGAACATGTGCAACAATAAGTTTATGAAATCAGTAATCAGGCAAATGTATAATGGAGAAAAAGGCAACTCTGAGCATATAAAACTGACAAAAGAATTTTTAGAACTTTTGTCAAAATTTGTTGAGTATGAAAAAGAACTCAAAGAAAAATTATCTGCAAATTATGAATTGTCAGAGTTGTTGATTAAAACAAGTGATTCAATGGGCGAAATGCACAGCGAATTGTTAACTATGCATTTTGAAGAAGGTTTTAAATTAGGTTTTAGAATGGGATTAGAAATAACACAAGAATGATTAGAATAGGGAAGATTAACTTATCGTCTGCACAAGGTAAATAGAATAACAACACATTATAAAGTGCGGGCGGCAGAGTGCCGCCCCTACGATTTATTTTGTCGTTACATTGCAGGGACAGATAATGACCGCCTGAATGGGATTTGGATGTTTTTTTATAATATGCGTGCGGCAAAATACCGCTTCTGCAATAAATTTTTTCCCGAATAAAAATCTCGTAGAGGACGCCGCTTCGGCGTCCTGAACAATGTGAAACTGACCGCCCCTATAATTTAATCCCCCGATATCACTCGACAAAATAACTGTAGGGGCGGCAATCTGCCGCCTGCACAATGTTGATGGTTGCCCACGAACCACCATCAAATAACAAATCGACAAAACTGTAGGGGTGAGCAACGCGAACCCGAATAATGGACAACATAATAATGATACTTTAATCGGGCTTGCGTTGCTCTCCCCTACAGTTTATTCCCACTCCAGAATATCACGCGTCAAAATTACTGTAAAGGCGATTAGGCGTTCCGCGGTCTGCGACTAATCGCCCGCACAATGTGAAACGATAACTACGAACCCCAATCAAATAACAAATCAATAAAATAATGTGCGGGCGGCAGGCTGCCGCCCCTACATTTAAATTATTTCTCAAATATCACACGACAAAATGACTGTAGGGGCGATTATCAATCGCCCGCACAATGTTATTCGTTGCTTACGAACCACCCCAACAAATAACGAACTAACAAATTGTAGGGGTGAGCAACGCGAACCCGAATACTAGACAATATAATAATGATAATTTAATCGGGCTTGCGTTGCTCTCCCCTACAGTTTATTCCCACTCCAGAATATCACTTGTTAATAGAAGGTGCTGTTTAAAAAAAAGTAGGGGCGGCACTCTGCCGCCCGAACTATATTATTATAATGCAAATCGTATTTATTATGATGAAAAAAGACTGACGAGTTTTATATATACTATCCCTCTTGTGCTGTTTGGGCGGCTTTTTCTTTTGCTTGCTCTTCTTTTAGTTTTGCTTGCTCTTCTTTTTGGACGAGTTTTTCTTTGTAGTCAACAAGGGCTTTTGCAAGTTGGTCCGGACATGAAGTGTTTTGTTTGCACTGAATGCCTTTTAGTTTTTCAATAATGACATCAATATCATTGCCTAATGCAAGTTTGACGATGCCTTGAGCGTTGCCCGAGCAACCGTTGATGAATTTGCACATAGTGAGAGTGTTTTTCTCATCAACATTGAAGATAATTTCTCTGGCACAAGTGCCGACTGTTCTGAATGTAGCCATAATATGGTTCTCCTTAAATATATAATTATTGTCGAATTTTGATGATTTCAAACATGTTTTTTAAGCGAAAAGTGAAAATTGGAGGGTGCTAAATTATTAGTGATTTGCGGCAAGAGAAAAGTTGTAGTGGCGGGCGTTCTCGACCGCCCGAAGAGCCCATTTATTAACTATTCCGAGCAGTCGAGGATGCCCGCTCCTACAATTAATCGCTCATATTTAGCACCTTTAAAATGGAAATGTGAAAAGTGTTGTTAAAGCATTTTTTTTAAGTTTATCATTACTTTTTATAATAGAAGCAAACCAACTTGGTTGCAAGGGTTGGTTTGCGACAACCTCAAAAGGTATAAAACCCCGACGCTTGCGTCGGAAGGAAACGCCGAAGGTGTTTCGGGTGCAGGGCTCGCCCTGCGGTTTATTACCTTTTATTTTTTACTTTATTCAACAAGTTGTTCATGAAGCATGTAGTAGACTTGAGAGGCCTTTTCTTCCCATTTCGAGTGTATTTGCTTTGCGATTGCTCTCGTTGGGACTGAGAGGCGAACTTCTAAAGTTGTTGTGTCGACATCGGCGATTTTGAGAACAACAGTGTAGGAGCCGTCATCGTTTTGAAAGTAGTCACGCATGTATTCTTGTCTTCGCTTGAAGTTCGTTCGGTTTGCTTTCACATATTCAGAAATATCGCTTCTTATTGAAGAGGGGATTTTCTGATAGAAATGCATAAGGCATTGCCTGCCGTCGGGTGTGATTTTGTAGTAGATTTTTTTGTCCGCAAAACTTTGATGAATAAAACCAGATGCCAAAAGTTGAGACATGGTTTCTCTGCATTCCATCCACGGAATCCACGCATTTGCGTTTGAACATATGTTTAAAAAACTGTCCTCTAAAATAGGAAAGTCCAGTTTATCAAAAACAAATAATAGCATTAACTTGTTAACTGTGGAATTTACGGACATTTTTTAGTGGTTGGTGGTTGGTGGTTAGTGTGGTTGACAAATTAATTAATCATTCACTAATCACTAATCACTAAATCTTATTGTTGCAGCCCAAAACATTAACCAGTTTGTGTTTGACGCACTCTTTGATTAATGCTCTTGCAGGGGTTAGGTATTGACGAGGATCAAAGTGAGCAGGGTTGTCATAGAGGTGTTTTCTGATAGCGCCTGTGAATGCCATTCTAAGGTCGCTGTCGATATTGATTTTGCAAACAGCCATTCCAGCCGCTTTTCTCAGCATATCTTCAGGAATTCCTTTTGCTCCTGCCATTGAACCGCCATATTGATTAATCATTGCGGCATACTCAGGCAAAACGCTTGACGCTCCATGCAAAACAATAGGGAAGCCCGGCACTCTTTTTTGAATGTCTTCCAAAATGTCAAAACGAAGTTTTGCCTCGCCTTTGAACTTGAAAGCGCCATGCGAAGTTCCGATTGCGATTGCCAAACTGTCAACGCCGGTTCGTTTGACGAACTCTTCAACTTGAGAAGGGTCAGTGTAGACTGCGTCAGCATCGGAAACATTAACCTCGTCCTCAACTCCGGCAAGGCGGCCAAGTTCAGCCTCGACCATAACTCCTCTTTCGTGAGCGTATTTGACAACTTCGCTTGTTATGCGAATGTTTTCTTCAAACGAGTGATGAGACGCATCAATCATGACTGAAGTGAAGCCGTCATCAATACAACTTTTACACAACTCATAACTGTCTCCGTGGTCAAGATGAAGGGCTATAGGAAGCCCTGACTCCTCAACTGCCGCCTCAACTAACTTTTTTAGATAAATTGAGTTTGCGTAGGCTCTTGCGCCTTTTGAAACTTGAAGAATAAGAGGGGCTTTTTCTTCTTTTGCAGCCTCAACAATACCTTGAATAGTTTCAAGATTGTTGACATTAAACGCTCCTATGGCATATCCGCCTTTATAGGCTTTTTCGAGCATTTCCTTTGGTGATACTAGTGGCATAAAAATTATTACCATCCTTTTTGAAATTTTATTTCACAATAGTATAACATATATTTTTGCATTTGACAAGCACTTTTGTCAAAATATTTTTAACTTATTAATTTGAAGTATTTGGAAGTGATTGAAGGATAAATTTTGAATATCACAAATTTTACATTAATATTTTTTTTGAAAATTTTCTCGCAAAAAACGCTTTGAGTTTGAGTGTGCTTGTGTTAGAATAAATGTATGGAAAAATTATCTGGTCAATCTAGACAAGGTGTTATTGTTGTTGCTGCTGCATGTGCAATACAACTTGTGTCAGGGGTTGCATATCTTTGGAGTTTATTTCAAACAGGCATAACACTTAGTATTTTTGGAGGACAAGACAATCAAGCGGCTTTGACATTTTCAATCATGCTTGCGTTTTTGACTGTCGGCGGTGTTTTTGGCGGAAAACTTGTCACAAAACTAAAATCCACTAGAATTGTTGTTCTTATCGGCGGAGTAATTTTGTCATTAGGTTTTTTGCTTGCTTCCTTTGTCACAGAAAACACCTCTTGGGCATTGTGGCTGACCTATGGATTTATGGGCGGAACAGGAATGGGATTTACATATTCGACAACTATTGCTTGCGCTCAAAAATGGTTTCCCCACAAAAGAGGATTTGTGACAGGAATAATTGTTTCTGCCTTGGGGTTTGGCGGAGTTATTTTTACACCCGTAATAATGCTTTTAGTCGGTGCCTTTGGCGGACAAAGCAGCGCTGTTATTCGAGGAGGAGAATTTCCGACATGGCGGATTTTGAGTGCAGTGTTTTTTGTTATTTGTGCAGTCGGCTGTATATTTTTAAAGCATCCGCCTGAAGGTTACGCACCGATAAAAAAGAGCAAAAAAGAAAGTTCTCAAATATCTCAATCAACACTTGCAATTGATGCGGCAGCAGGAGACGCAGATAGCAGCGTCCAGAATAAATTGCAGTTGTCTAATGAATTAGATATTAATGAAAATTTGTCAGCAGCATGTGAAAAAATAGATGAGACTTCACAAGAAAACGAAATATCTTCGCCGCTCGCTGCTAAAATGATAGAACCGCAAAAAGAACAAAAAAACTACACAGCATTTGAAATGCTGAAAAGTCCAAAATTCTATCTAATCACATTTTCTTTTATGCTTGCGGTAATGGGTGGTCAAATGATGTTTGCGTTCGCAAGACCCATTGAAGTCTTGAGCGGTTTTGAAAATTCTGTTATGATTGGAGGCATAGCGCTTTCAATGGTTGTTTTGGCAATATCAGCATGTAACTCTTTGGGAAGATTGATTTTTGGATTTGTGTGTGATAAAATAGGGCGAATAAATTGTATTATTATTTTGCTTGCCGGCTCCGGACTGCTATTATTCTTTTCTGCGCTCGTCTTAGGCAATTGGGCAATTTTTGTTGTGATTGCCTTTATCGGTATTTTCTTTGGAGGAACTCTTAGTGCCTATCCGACACTCACTGCCGAAACATTCGGTCCTAAAAACATGGCGACAAACTATGGCTTTGTCCTTTTAGGTTTTGGTGCCGGAGCAATACTGGCATCTCAAATAGCCGGAATTTTTGCCTATTCTGCCCGCTATCATGATGATGTTAACAGAATGTTTCCGGCATTTATCATAGGAGCGGCTTGTGCGACACTAGGGGTTGCTTTAATGGTTGTTTTAAAACTTATGACAAAACGCAAAAAACAGCAAAAAATATAAATATCGGAGCATTATTTTGTCGAAATGTTGTTTTTGATATATTTATGAAGTGGAGAATTTGTTAGTGTTTTTGCTTGCAAAAATATATTTTGTGTGGTATAATCTAAAAGATTACATAATTTTGCGGTGTCTTTGTTTTTTGGATTAACGATTGTTTTTTGTTGTTTTTAAGACAAAGTCTACCTTAAAGTAACGGAGGTGATTTTTCTATGAAAAAATCTATTCAAGTATGCTTGCAGCAAGCGCAGCATGTCAAAGAGTTTGTGAACATCGTTTCAAAATATCCTTTTGAAGTTGATCTCAAAAGCGGACGGTTTGTTATTGATGCTAAATCCCTTTTGGGAATTTTTTCGCTTGATTTGTCAAAACCAATAACTCTTGACATCTATTCAGATAAGTGCGATGAATTGCTCAGCGAACTAAAACCATATACTATTGGATAAATTACAAATTACAAATGACAGTGGACAAATAAGGTAAAATTACATTTATCAGCATTTGTAAATTTATAAACTATAATTTGTTATTTGCAAATACGGAGAAAGAGAACATGAGAAGTATTTTTGATGTCATGAGCGACAGCGATACTCTGATTTTGGAGTTTGACCGCGCTTGTGATAATTTGATTTTATCAAAATACATTTTAGCAGACAAGAGAATTAGCGACCTATTGAAAGTCATAGCGTCGTCAAAAAAGTTGTATTCACTCATCAAAGGAGTGCTTAGGGGCTTTGATTTTGTCGAAGAATACAAACTGGCAACCGGTAGAAACGGACAGTTTTTCTTGCCGAAATCAAGAAAGAAACTCATTTCTTTCGTGTTTTGTCTTTTGTATTATATTGACACAAATGCAATTGAGTTGTCCGATTTTCTCAAAGACAATTTTGCTTCGTCAAATGTGAATATGGAGTTTTCAAACTTCACTTCACAAGTTATTTTGCCGTTCCGTCATGCAGTAGGGCGTGAGTTTTTGGGCGAGCCTGAAGAAAAATCACCAAGGGACGATTTTGAAGTTTTGTCAGGAAACGGAGTTAAAATTGAGGAAAGAATGTTCCTTGATCCCGGTGCTGCTCCTAAAACAGAACACTTTGTTGACAGCGAGTTTGAGATTGAGATGTCAAATGACATGAACACTCAACAGAACTCTAACAAAATTCAACCAACAAAATTAACCCATGAGCACTTGATTTATTTTGAGTCGCTGTATTTATATTCACAAGATATTTTGGCGATTGTTTCTTCGTCAAATGACATTAACCTTGCAGAAAAAAATACCATATTGCTTGAGTTGAAAAACTTTGAAAACGCAATAAAAATGCAACAAGTAAATTCTATTAGTTTGACATATAAGGCGCTCAGATCTGCTCTTATTTGGTCAGGGTTTAATGATTCTCTATCAAAACAACTAACTGAAATTGACCACATAGTCAGGGAACTTCATTAATTTTCATATTTATCAAATAAGGCATACGATTATAAAATACTAAAAGGGAAAAGCAAATGAGAAATATTGAAGAGTTTTCCTTTGAGGAATTGGTATCTGAGGTGAAACGGCTGCATCTGTCATTAAAAGATATGCAGTCGAATATTGTTAAATCTCATGAGGCTATGCTAAAAGAAAGGCAGGAACTTGCTTCTCTTTTAGTAAAACATAACGATGCCCTAAGGATGATTGAGGAATTGAAAAATGCATTAGAAAAAGTTTTTGAAAGCGGCACTAGTGAAGTGAATGAAAAAGAAAAACTTATCAAAAAAAACAAAAAAAATAAAAAAGAGATTGAAATAGACAACGAGAGAAAGTTTCAAGAATTTAATGAATTGAAAAAGAAACTGCAATGTGAAGCAAGCCGGGATGATTATCTTGAAAAACTAAAAGAAAGAGCAGATCTCCTAAAAAGAAACAATTATTAACCACATCAAAAATCAAGTAACCACAAATCAAACGAATGAAGAAAAACATTTTAAAAGTGATATTATTTGCGGTCTTGATGCTTTTGGTAACAGCGTCAGTTTTTGGCTGCAATAATAACAGAACTGTTTGTTCTTGTCTCGTTGTTTTCAATGCGGCAAGAGTTAGCACTTCTTCGCAAGACGGCACTTTTGTCATGACATATGAGAGTTACAATTGCTGGGTTAATCAAACTCTTTCAACGCAAGGAAGCGGTTGCTCAAGTGCTGTCCACACCGAAATGCCGCCGCCAATAACAATAATAATCGAAGGAAACACCATTTCAGTTGAACGGCGACACCACAGAGTTCTTCCGCTTTGGCAATTTCTACAGAACACCCCAAGGCACAAGAATGCTCAGTCTTTCTTTTTATTATCATATGGTTCATAGTCATGTTTTATATATTGGCGGACTAACAACTGCCGGGGTTCCAAAAATCCTGCAGTTTCAACTTCTTGATAAAACCCTTCTTCCGGACTCAACTTTTTTGACAAGTTATTATATAAATGATTTTTCAAACACTATAGGAATATCAATAGACGGTTTTCGTCCCGAAGTTATGCCGGATGAACCTATTCATTTGGAGTTGCCTTATGAGATTGACGGAATGACAGTTTATGCAATTGGCAATAGCGCATTTGCTAATCAAACTAATCTTTTGAGTGTGATAATGCCAGGCTTTTTGAGAACAATAGGCAACTTTGCTTTTGCAGGACAACGAAATCTAACACGAATCGAAATTCCGGGCTGGAGTTTTGTTTGGCATGATGAGAATATTATATTTTTAAACTCAATTGGAGAATTTGCCTTTTTTGATACTAATTTGGGTTATGGCGGAGAGGATTTATTTATTCCGAACAGTGTCACTTCAATCGGTTTCGGAGCATTCGCAAGAAACAATAATTTGACCAGCATCACTCTGCATTTCACTGGTGATGGTTGGGCAGGAACAGACACAAGATTTGGCTATATTTTTGCTTTCAACATTCCCCAATCGTTAAGAACTGTTAATTTAATAACCAATGTGGTTCAAGAGAATGCATTCGTTGGAGCGACAAACATAGAAACGCTTAACCTTATTTGGACAGCCATAATTGAACCCAATGTGTTTTGTTCTTTATCAAACCTCAGAACTCTCATAATGTTAGAAAATAGTTGGAGTGTTCCTTCTTTTGGCAGTCAGCCCCTTGGTTGGTGCAGTAATTTAATTCATATTTTAGTTAAGGACGAAGAAGCGGCACAAGAGTTTAGAAGTATCTATAGAGATATTTTCGCAAATGAATCTGGCTGGATACCGTATCAATCAAGAATATTTTCATTTTCCTACAGCGGTTCAGGATGCGAAGAATATCCCCATATTATCAAAACTCCCTATCATCTAAGCAATATTCGGCATTTTCCAAATAGGATATATGAATTAGGAGCAAATATTGATTTAGGCGGTATTGAGTGGGAGCCGATCCCACGATTATACGGCACGCTTGATGGAAGAGGGCAGTCTATTATGAATTTGACCATTACAGGCAGAATAGTCGCATACAACGGTCAAAACTTTGGTTTGTTTGCTATAAACAGCGGCACCATCATGAATGTCCACTTAAGAGATGTAGACATATATTTCATTCCTGACCACGCTGCCTCGTGGAGCAATGTCGGTGCATTTGCAGGACTTAATGAGGGGCTGATATGGGGAGCAAGCAGCTATGGCGGTCGTATTGGGGTGCATAGGCAGATGTCGGCTATGGGCGGCATTGCGGGTGAAAACCGCGGGCGCATTGATTGGGTTTCGGCACATAGCAAATATTTGGTCGGAAACGGCGATATGGGCGGGATTACTGGCACTAATTTGCACGGCGGAGTGCTGTATCAGGTGCGGCTTCATAATTCAACCATAAATCACTTTTTTGTCATGAATAATCGTTCAATCGGCGGGATAGTGGGTTATAGTTTGTTCTCTCATTTGCAGCATGCAAGGGTATATTTTACTAATATTTCGCATGTGGGAAGTGACGGAACTCCTTGGAAAACTCCATGGATGGGTTCAATCGTTGGATTTTTGGCATATTCTAGCGCGTGGTATATGGGCGGATATGGCGCTGTTTTGAACCCCGGTGACTTAAATGCATATCAGCAATCAAACTTTGCACAAAGTGTTCATGTTTGGGGTTGGTGTTGGGTTGGTAATTGGGTTTTTCTGCTAGATGGTTTTAGAGGTTTTTAGTAAATAAATGAAGTGGAGGGATATGTTAACTTCGCACAAAATTAAATTACAAAAAATGTTAAAAAAAGCGTAAAAATGAATGAAAAATGGTGCAAATATTAACAAATTGTGAAAAAACTTTAAAAAATACTTGACAACAAATTAATAGTTTGTTAATATATTAGTATAAAAAATATATTAATAACCCATATTTGAGTTGAAGGTATTCTTAAAAACTCATAAAAACGGAGGCAAACACCATGAAACAAGACAAAAACAAAAAAAATATTGAACAAACTCTTGATAATCAGAAAACATTTTTCAGTGAGGAAACGGAATATGTGACTTCCAAAAAAGATACCGCTAATGATTCAGGGGTAAACAATAGATTTCGCAGAGGTGTTTTGCTTAATGATGCAAAAAAATACCCTCAAATTTTTTCTGACTATTTAAATAGTTGCACTGCCTATGTTTGTAATGATATGGTGGTTTATCCGCCGCTTGTTATTAGCGTGAGAGTGGGAACAGAGGATAATAATATGAGTGGAATTGACAACGAAATGAGAGAAAGGCTCAAAAAATACTCGACGGATTCAAAGACTATTCTTGACGAACTGGTTCCAAAAGATAAAAAAAAAGTTCGTGAAAATTTGCCGAACATTCCGTCAAAATTGAAAGAGAAAAACAAAAAAGAAAAAAACGGTGAGGATTTGTTCTTGGTGGAAAACTATCAAGACTTGCCGCAAGTCAGCGTGAACATTGAACTAACAAGAGCAAAAACTGTCAGTGAGAAAATTGCCTATGATGACAATTCAGCACAAGAATTACTCAATAAATACTTAGGCACATAAAAAATTTAAACTGAGTAAATGCTACAAACAGGATTTATTCAGTTTTTCCTTAATTAAACACTATCTCAAATCATCGGATATCAACCGCCAATCGCCATCATATGGACATGTCATTAAGCGAAAACAAAAAATTCCTTGAAGGCAAAGAGTTTTTTGACGAAAAGAAATTCACCCAAGCAATTGTGTGTTTTCGAGAGGCAAAAAACGAAGAGCCTGATAATATGATTTTTTCATACTACGAACTGCTTTGCGATATATATCATAACGCAAAGAGTTTTGACTATGATGCGTTTAATAGATTCGCTGCTTTTTTGAATGAAATTTTTAAAATTAATGAAAATTTGTTAAATAACGAAGCATTTGTTAAAGTTGTGCTATATGATGCCTATTTTATTTCAAAAACTCAATACCAAATAACAATCGACAAGCACGATAACGCCCTGTCTCGAACTGCTTTTAGGATTTTGGGAATGAGGCTTATTGACACTTTGTATGGTTTTTTGAATTTTCTGAAAAAAAAGAACATAGCGGATTTAGTCAAAAACAGGACAGCAAGATGTCAAAGAACGGAACAATCTTTAATTGACATTCTTGACTTGGGAGTAAAAGCATGTGTTAAATTTTCACAACCGTATCTTGACGCTAAAGGCAACTTGGATGTTATGCGTGAAGATATTTTTGGAAAAACAATTAAAATCTATATTGATTTTGTTGAGTTTGCAAAAAAGTGCAACGAGCAATACAATGAATTAGTGCATAGTGCTGACTACATCACTCCGCTTGATTTTGCACAAAATGTTTTGCAAACTGTCAAGACTTATAATGACCTTAACAGAAGTAATGCGGTCAACCACTATTCAATAACAGGGGAGACCTTGAAGTTTTTGAACAAAGAATGCAAGGCAGCATTATCTTATGCTTATAATGTTTGTTTTCGAGTGCTTGGGGGAATAGAGTCTAATGCTGAAAGAGCGAAGTTGATGGAAGTATGTATTCCGCTTGCTCTTGAACTTCTCATGCCGAGATTTTATATTTCAGGTGCAGGAAGGACAGAGGTTATGCACAGAGACTATCACAACATTAGGCAAATTGCAGACATTGCCGCACTCTTTTTGACAAGTGTTTCAAAAGAGGCAAAAAAGAACACAAAAAAAACACTTGAAAAATTCTATAGAAGAAGTTTTGAATCGTCTTTTATGCATTTTAAAAAGGTGTCCGAAGAGTATGGAGACAGACTGTTTGGTAAAAAACTGCTTGACAGACTTGAAAAAGCGGAGAAAAAGAAAGAGGCAAGAAAGGAAAAAGAAAAGCAAAGGAAAAAACCTTATGTTGTTGGGAAAGAGATTGAAAAGGGTCTTAGCAGAAAAGAAATTGAACTCAATGACTACAAATACTACAAAGAGTTTCTCTATAAATTGGCATGTTTTTCATTTGTTGCATCAGTTGAATTGATATTGTATGTTTTTCACAATGTGAAATTCAGGAAAAAACTTGTCAAATTGTGCAAAAAAGTGTGTGAAGAATTTTTGTTTTTGGAAAACTATTATATCACCAAAATCGAACAAGACCCAAAATACCGCCATGTTGTCAAAATGTTCGCTATGCTCGATGATGAATCAGTCATTGTTAATGAAGAGTCAATACTCCAAGGTGATGTTGGAAAATTATTCATGGCAAAAGAGTTGGGCTATGTTGAAAATCCCAAAAAATTGTCCAATAAAAACAATAATGTTTTGATGAAAGATGAATCAATGGAAATCGGAACAAATGAGAACAAAATAGCAATTGATGATGAAACGAGCGAAAACCTAAAAATAATCAATGGTGAAGAAAAAATGGAACTAAACAATCCAAAATTCAACCTCTTTAACTTTTCCCTAACATTTGAAGAAGACACTCCCGAAACAAACCCACTAGACTTACTTTAAAAAAGTGTTGGAATTAACTCCAACACTTTCTAGAGAAACAATTTTCACTAGCAATTTTGTCATGCTTAACAAAATAATTAACAAACGAGAAAGAAGGAACAGAAAAGTGTGGGGATATATTTCACTAATGCTTGTGGTGATTTGTGTTTTGCTGACTATCCATGGGCTCAACCATGATAGATTGCAAATATGGACTTTGAGTCGAATTGGCTTGCACTCCAGAACATGGTTTTTAGTCTTTGCGATTCTTTTGAGTTTGGCATTTATTATTAATTTGAAACTGCTTTTGACAAACTTGACAAAAAACAATGAAACACCTTTTTTAAACGCAGTGCTATTTTTGAATATGCCGCTGGCACTCAGTCAAGCAATAATAATTGAAGAATCCGTCCAAGTCTTGCATATCTATCTCGCAGCAGTTTTCACCGCCCACAGCATACTAACAATGCTGCTCTTCATCTCATTAATTATTCACTACAGAGGAAAGGGAAGTCTAATATTTGTTTTGCCAATATTTGCTCCATCTCTCGCTATGGGAACACTGAATATATATATGCTTTTGGAAGTTCACGGCGTCCTGATAGCCTATTATCAATTGCTTTTAATATATGGGCTGATTTTTACAATCTTTTTTCTGCAATTTATTGAAAACAATTTACCTCAAAAAATTTTCAAAAACAACATATTCAACACTTGACAAACTAAAAAATACAATATAAACTAATAACATAGTCAAAATAATTTCCACACACAAAAAATTGACTTAAAGAAATAGGGGAGTGGCTCAACGGTAGAGTAGTGGCGGCGTTTCAAATGAAAATTTGCCAAAACCTACTATATATAGTATTAAAAATACTTAAATCGCACTACATTTAGTGGTGCGATTTAATTTTTTGTGCATTTTTTGGGTCAAAATTTGGGTCAAAATTGTGGATAGAGGTCGCCATAGATACTTTTAATTTGTTCTTGGCGAATATCTAAATCAAAGTCAGTATAGATATCATTTGTCATTTCTGTTGTCTTGTGACCCAGTAAATAAGACCTTTTTTTGTCATTTACCCCAAAATAGTAGATGTTTGTTGCGAATGTGTGTCGCAATCTATGTATTGGTTTTTCGTTCTTTTGTCTTGTTATTCCTAATGAATTTATCAATGTCACGAATTCACGAGTATAATAATCGGGTGAGTGCTTGAACATTTTGCTCCAATTTTCTTCAAGATGTTTTGCATATCTTTCAGAAATATTAACATATCCGGATGTTCCGTTTTGTTTTGTTCGCACAACCCAAATTCGCAGTCTATCGAGTTCTAAACGACATTTGAACGCTTCACTCAATCGACAGCCGACCATGAGGAAAAATTCGATTTCGTTCCACACATGGCATTTGTGGCGGTTTTCATAGAGAAGTTTCTGCTCATCTGGGTTATACCATAATCCTTTCACTTTTTCAACTCTAGGGCATTTGAGTGTTGCAATAATATTTCGCTTTATTAATCCCGATTCGGTGGCTTCTGCAAAGACATTTTTAATGATGATATGACAATGTTCTTTCATTCTAGGCTTTTCCATCGAGTTCAAAAACTCGATGATGTCATTCTTAGTGTAGGTGTCGATATTTTTACTTAGTTTGGATAAATAACGATTAAGGCTTGTGTGATACATTCTAGTTTTAGTTTTGCCCTCTTTGTGTAGTCGATACCATGTCCACGCTAAGTCAATTAGTTTTCGACTTTCTTTGTTCTTGATTTTTTCTTTTGCGTTAATCCTAAAATGCGTCTTTTTATAATCAGACACCATTTTAACAAGTATTTTTAAATTTGAATTTATTAAATAATGTGAAACACCTTGAACAGTTTTTCGCCATTCATAGCGTCCGTCTTTTCGTTTTCTTGTGTTTTTGTTAAGTCTCAATATTTCTTCCTCCTCGCTTTTAGCGAATAGTGGGGAAGAGTTGTCTATATTTTGTTCTTCACTTGATTGTATTAAATTGTCAATGTGCGTGTCTTGTGCCGCCTCAAAAGAGGGGTTTCTTACTAAATGAATATCAAAGCCACCATCAGGACGAAATACTCTATGTCCTTGAACCGGATGTGTTGGTGGCTTCTTTTGTTTTTCATATTCACTAAAAAGTTGAGAGAGTTTAAAAATGCCACTCCGCAACTCTTTAATTAATTCATCATCTGTCATAATCAAATACCTTCCTTGTTCCCAAGTGTGGCAGTTAATTATAACATAAAATTAATTATTTGTTAAGTATTTATTAACAAATTGTAAACAATAAATTACGCTTTTTGTTTTTGAATTTCTTCTTTTTGTTCTTCTTCAAGGGTCATTTGAAGTGTCCATTCAACATGGTTTTGACCTTTTGAACTTAGTTTTCTATAATCGCTTAAAAGTTTCTGTTCTTCAGTAGATAGTGTTGGTGATGGGGAAGTGGGGGACACTGTAAAATTAGACGGCACTTGTGTGTCGTCTTTTTTTTCTATGCCTAGCAAATAATCGGCTGAAACATCGAAATATTGAGAGATTTTAACAATAGCGTCTGATGAAGGCTTTGCTACACCTTCACGCCATCTATGTATTGTGCGGTGTGAAAGACCAATGTTTCGTTCTGTCTTTCTTTCTGATTTAGTTCTCGTGGTTTCCTCTTCCAAAAGTTGGAAAATAGCAAGCATTTTTGCTCCTCTGCACTACTTTTTTTAGATTTTTTAATAAAAGTAATGAAAAACGCTTGACTGGAGTTAATTAACTCCATTATAATACAAGAAAAGCACGCCCAAAAGAAAAAGGGCAGGGCTTGGTCGTGTAAGGTTGCAAGCATTTTTTTGGTTGATTAGTTTTCTGGGTTTATGTATTCTCCAGTGCGTCCTGCAAGGTAGTCCAGTGACACATTGAAATAATCAGCAACTATGGTTAGTTTTGCAATAGTTGGGGAAGCAGAGTCCCATTTTATAATGCAACTCTTACTAAAGCCACAATCTTTTTCTAGTCTAAAAACAGTAGTTCCATTTTTTTCGCATAGCATTTTTATTTTTTCACTTATCATTCTTGCTCCTTAATTTAAAAAAAATTTTTAAAAAAGTGAAAAAAAGCACTTAAAACACTTGACAAAGTGAATATATTCACCTCATAATATAAAAAGCAAGCACGCAAAAAGGCGATGGACTGTGGAAGGTTTATAACTTGATGCGTGAAAGCCTGTCATGTGAAAGTTGGCAAGCGTATTGATAGAACTTAGTTTCGCACCTATATTTTATCAAATAAAAATATGCTTGTCAACCAAAACACGACAAAAAACAAATACAAAAAAAGCCCGACATAATGCCGGGCGAAAGGAAGTAAAAGAATGGAAAGAGATGAAGTTTTAAGATTATTGCTAGGATGGATTATTGCATTAATAACTGGAGTATGCATGGGGCTGTCAATGTGGTTTGGAATTAATGCATTAAGAAATTGCAGCAATTACAATTGCAACTACACCTCCAACTACGGCTATTATAGTGGAACTGACTCTACTGAACATAGCAAATTTTGAAGAAGATTCTTTTTCCTCAATGTAACGAGCACCCTCTATTTTTACGGTTATAAAATCATGAAAAGATTTCGCATCTTCGTTTATATCAATTAAATTTAACATTGATAGTAAATTTAGACGAACTTGTGTAGTTCTAAAATAATAACAAAACTGTAAAAACAAACGCCCAAATAGTCTTTGCGATTGATGAAGATAATTGCAAAAAACAAAACTAAAATTTTTCAAATTTATTTCAATATTTTCACTACGATTAAATTTTTTTAATTTCTTTTCTATTTTTGTTAAATTAATATCTCGCACATTTTTTTCAAAAAAAAGAATTTCTCTCAATAAAAAAGCATTGTTTTTAATTCTTTTTGTTGATATGGCAGTTGTTATAGCATTCAAAAGTAGAGAAACTGGAAATATACTTATCACAATCATAACTATAATAAAAATTTCAAGAGGGTTCATATATAAAAATCTCCTTAGTAAAAATTATCATTATTATAGCATTTTATGGTATGTATGTCAACTAAATTATGACAAAAAAAGGAGCAAGATATAAAAATGCAAATAGTTGCAATTGTCGTCATATCAATACTTATTCTCACTCTTGTGGTGGACTCGTGGCGAATAATAATATCTAACATCATAAGAGTGATGAGAAGAAAGAAGATGGGAGTTGTGAAATGGTAGGACGGTTGGTGGTTTGTATATTTAGAAACAAACAGACTTGCTCCTCTCATCAACAAAACAAAGGAGACTACATATAAAAATGCAAAATAAATACAGACATATGCAGTATCAAAAGGCGTGGTATGAATTTAATTCAAGAGCCTATGTTTTCAGACTTAACTGTATTTATTATAGCCATGAGAACTACGCCTGCACCCTTTCAAATGGCTGTAGTAATATCACAAAATTTCACTCTTGATTTGCGTGAGCCTGTCCAACTCCCGGCAGACCCAACACCGCCAATCGGCTTTGAGTTCTCGGGTTGGTATCTTGATAGTGCGTTTACTCAACCTTTTATCGTTGGACAAGTTTTCGGGGACATCACGCTTCATGCAAGATTTATCGCTATAGTCTACACTATCACTTATCACCTGAACAACGGTTCTTTTCAGGCTTCGCCTGTTTTGACTTTTACAATTGAAAGTCCGAACATCACGCTTCCTACTCCATCAAGATATGGTTATGACTTCGGCGGCTGGTTTGTAAATGCAGGGTTCACCGGAGTGGCAGTGACACAAATTCCGACAGGTTCAATCAATAATCGGGAATTTTTTGCAAGATGGACGCCGACAGTATTCAATATTACATATAACCTAAACGGCGGCTTTTTCGGGTCAACTGCTCCCGAAACTTTCACTATCGAAAGTGCAGCAATCACGCTCCCACACCCTCAAAGAACAGGGTTCAACTTTGACGGTTGGTTCAATAATTCTGCTTTTACCGGAGAACAACTGACGCAAATTCCTAGCAACTCAACCGGTCACAGGGCATTCTACGCTAGGTGGATTGCGATTGAATACACGATTGTCTTTGGTGTCAATGGGGGGACAATATCGACAACAATCCCAGACATCTTTACAATCGAGAGTGAGACAATCGTTCTTCCTGTTCCTACTCGTGCAGGACACACCTTTCTAGGCTGGTTCACTAATCCAACAAGAACAGGGTCAGCGGTTACACAAATAACAAACGGAAGTATCGGAGACAGACGGTTTTATGCAGGTTGGGAAATACATAGGTTCACCGTGACCTTTGTTGTCAGCGGTGAAATTTTTAAGCAGTTAACTGTCGATTGGGGAACTGTTTTAGGAGCAGTTATTTTCACCGACACCCAAACACAAGCGGAACTAGGATTGTATGTCAACGCACTTATGAGTTCATCATTCGACATTGATTCGCCCATAAAAAGCATAATGACCCTTTACGCTCCGTCACCGTTTTCTATTGATGTGACACTCTCGTTTAACGACAGGGGCGAAACAACAACGCGTATTATTCCGTTTAATGAGTTTATAGGGCATTTGCCGACACTCCAACGAACAGGCTATGTGTTCGAAGGTTGGTTTTATAACTCCGCCGGAACGCTCCCTGTTCAGCCTAGTGACAGGTTAACGACAAACACAACCGTCTTTGCGGTTTGGTCTCCGGCAGTGATTGAAGAGCCGCCAGTTCCGACAAGGTGGGAACTTAACAGAGGTTGGGCAATCCCTGTCATTGTTGTTGGTTCAATAATTCTTGTTGTAGTTGTTGCGGTCTTACTGATAAAAGCCAAAAAGAACGGCAACAGCAACAAGTCTTACAAAAGGGGGAAAAGATGATAAAAACATTTTCAACACGCTTGTTTAAAGCGTTGTTTGTCATAGTATTTATCGCTTTCACAGTGCTTGCAGGCGTTGGCTTAACTTTATCAAGTAGTCAACGCTCAACCACTGCCGGAGCAATGAGTGCAACGATTGGCATTGTCTACTTTTTAAATGGTGGTGTTATTCGCAATACCGCCTTTGAAAGACAGCATGACAGGGCAGATTTTACAATGTCAGGGGCGATGTTGTCAAGGGATTTTACTCACACCTTACAATATGCACGCCGTGAAGGATATGTTTTGCAAGGGTGGTATCGATACGCAACTTTGAGCGGACAAAGATATTCGCCTCGTGCTGATTTTTCTGGCAGAGATGTTGTTAATTTGTATGCAAGGTGGCTTCCAGCCAATCAAGCAACAAGCACACACGGCGTTGAATTTGTTCTTAACGGCGGAACGCTTGACGGACAAACCGGAACAGTTCGCAAAATAACTCCGACAAATTTTCCTGTTGCTTTAGAAACATTTCGTTTAGGTTTTCCGACACAAGCAGGACGGCATTTTTTGGGTTGGTATCGAAGCCATAATTTTGAGGGTCAAAGATATTATCACGGACACAGTTTTTCTCAAAATCCCTCAACTGCTCGAATAACAACCTTTTTTGCTCGTTGGGGAATTGGTGAAATCCCTATTGTTGATGACCTTATTTATGTTATTTTTCATTTGCATGGCGGCACTATTTCAGAGCCTTTCAGCCACACTTTCGCCCCTAGTGATGGCGGATATTTCTTTTTGCCAAATGCAACTCGTTCAGGATACAGTTTGAGGAGTTGGCTTGCAATTTCAAGTTCAACAAATTTACCGCAAATAAGGCGGAATGTCGGCAATATTGCAAAATCAACATTGATGCATTCTCTTTCATATAACAAAATACATCTTCATGCTGAATGGGAGCGGCTTCCTGACAGAGGCTATTCTGTTGTTAGATTTTTTGCTAAAGGAGAAGAATTTCACAGTCTTGTTGTGTTTCATGGAATAACTCCGATTTTACCTGCTCCGCCGACTATCTCTAACTATTCGTTTCAGGGCTGGTATCTGAACAACTCGTTCACTCAAAGAGTGCCTGATAACTTAAATATCACTAATGACATTAACATTTATGCAAGAATGGTGTCTTTAGATGAAATCAACAACCAAAACAGCAACAATGGCGATTATGAAAACGGCTCTAACATCAGAGACTTTATTTCTGAACACTGGTGGATATTGGTTGTTGGCGGCGTTATTCTTCTCTTGTTTATTTTCCGTAAAAAAATATTCAAATAAAAGACACGAAGTGTCAAGGGGCACAGCCCCCAAAGGAAAAAGTATATGAAAAAACATATTTTATTACATCACAAACGCATTTTAGCGATGTTAGTTGCAGTTATTGTTGCAATAGCATTTCTAGTGTTAATGCCTTTAGCAACTACAGCAGAAGCACAGCAACAACGCCCACGATTGAGAATACACGGCGTTGAAGTTCCTGATGACCAAATGTATATTGAGCAATATTACTTGCGAATTCCGCTGCACAGGCTTCAAGACAGAGGCAACAATAACAGCGTTAGAATTGTGAGGTCAAACAATTTTAACACTGCACTGTCTGGTCAAAATAGGCTGATTGATTTGATGAGAAACGGTGCAGGAACGCATAGCCTCGCACTCCGTATCACTTTTAATGATATCTATAGTTTGGACGGAAGAGGCAATTTTTTTGTTATAACTGAAACATCAATAACGCTTCCCAGTCATCAAGGAGCAGGTGCTTTACAAGGTCTTAACCCTTTTGAACGCATAGTTGATGATGTGACGATAAATGCAACGGATTATGTGAAAGTAGGATTGAGTAACAATATTTTTCTAGACTTCACACACCATGCAAGACGAAACTTGCCGCTAAACACTGCTATTTCTTACTTTAATTCAATCACAATAACTGTATATAACTACATGGACAGTTTGCCATTAATCAACCATTCAGGGTCAAGAAGTGTTTTTCTTAACTCGACAAATGACAGGGTTTTCAACTTGACCGGAACTCAATTAAGAAAAGAACTTGTTTCAAGAGAAGTCATCAATCCCTACAGCCCATACTTTAACCTTAATTTTGGCAACACCGGAGACAATTATTCAATCAATGTTGAAACTGGAGTAGACCCTGCAACGCCCAATGAAGGCTTTAATTGGCGTAGATTTTTCATAATTGCAGGAATAGTTGTCGGTGCAATACTCGTTGTTGTTGCTATCGCTAGCATGGCTAACACAAATAGCAAAAGCAACGGAAACGGGGGCAAGAGTTCATGATAATAATTTGGTTGATAGGATTAATCATCAAACCACCACTCAAACTAGGATTTTTTATCATCAAAAAATTCTTTAGCCTCTTAGTCTTTTTAGTAGAATTCATTATAAAACTACTACTTTTCATCTTAACTCTAGGGCGAATCAATCTTTTCAAAGGCGGTGACGGCTAATGGGAAAAGTATATGAGTCGGATTTTGCGTTAATTTTTGGATTGCCCGGTGTTGGAAAAACTGCTTTTATGACTGCATTGATAATTGAGGCAATGACAAAAAAGAAAGCAGAGTCCCTTTATCAGAGTAGAAAAATTGTTGCTCAGATGAACAAAGGCGGCTTTAAATTCACAATGCCTGACAATCATTTAGTCTATGCAGATTATAAAGTCAAGACACTTAGAGAGGAGTCCCACGACCTTAATTTGCAAACTTTAGGGTTGCCTTCAAAAAACAATCCTAATGCACAAATTTTGCCACCTGCTGCCTTTCTTTTTATTGATGAGGGTCAAAATGTGTTTGACTCTCGAAAAAGAATGAGTAGAGCCTTGAGTTATTTTTTTGAACTCCGCCGACACAATGACTTGTCAATCTACATAGCATGTCAGCGTTCAAAACTTATTGACCTTAATGTGAGAGAGTTGGTTAGCAAAATTTATGAGATAGTCAAAATGACCCATAAATACGATAGGTGGGGTTGCCTTAAAAGCACTACATGGCATTACAATGTTTTTGACAATTGCTTTTTAGTTGACCAATATCTATCAAGCGGAAAAACCGACAACAAAGCAAGGCGTGAAAAATTCACTTTTAAAGGCAATGTCTTCAAGTTTTATAACCATCAACACGGCAGACCCGCATTTTATAACGGTGCATATGATCGGGACTTTGATTTGCCTAAAAAGAAATCGTTTGAGGAAATAAGGAAAAAGCCTGTTGTCGACCTGTCGGTTGAAGGCATGAAGAAATATAACGAACTCCATATATTCCACGAAGAGGAAAAAGAAGATGACCGAAATATCCAAAACGGAAATAGAAAACAGCATGAGCGAAAGTCCGACAATTAACATTCGGACAGAAGGTCGAGGGCTTAGACTCAAAGACTTTTTTAAATCATTCTTTAAAGGTGTTGCAAGTGTTCCCGGCAAAATCCACAAATTTTTCTTTCCGCCTCAAATTATAGAGGATTTAGGCGGTTATCAATATGTCGGGGACTGTCGCAATGCTGATGTAACAAGCCTTTTTGAAATAGCAGACATGCTAGAGTCAATGGGAAAGCCGGGTCGGGACATTCTCAATTTTTCTGCTAAAACAATACTAGAGAGACACAAACGGCAAACAAAGACATGTTTCACACATCGAGAGGGTGATCAGTGCAAAAAACTTGTCCCCGACAGCGACTACTACAAAGGTTACAAATTGACAAAAAACATTGACCTGTCAAATGCTGATGTCAGACTCAATGAGGGTGATGGCACGGTTGAAGTGAATTTTGAGGTTATCAAGGAAGAGTTAAAAAAAGACCCAACCTTGATTGAAAAAATAAAACAGGAACTCTTGAGTCGTTCATCGGAATCAAAAGAGGTTGCTGTGACGGTTTCAGACGGAAAAGAGGTTGAAAATACGACTGAAAACAGTCGGATAGAGGGGTGGAACTAACGATATAATGCGTTAAAACACGGCACAAATGCCGTTTTACATAGATAACTAGCCGTATTTTGTGAAAAATCAAGGCACACTTTTTTAATGCCTTATGGCAAAAGGAGCAAAAGTGGAAGAAAAAAGTAGTGAAAATGTTTCAATTATAAGAAAATTATTCAAAGATAAGACTATTTGCTGGGGAGCAAAATTTCTATATGGAAAGATAGAAAATCTTGCTCTTAACAACGAAGGATTTTGCTATGCAACTGATGATTTTTTTAAAAAAGAATATGAAATGTCTGAAAGAAATGTTAGTCGATGGTTAAAAAAATTAATCGATGGTGGCTACATCGTAAAAGAGAAAAAGTTGCGATTTAGAAGAATGGTTCGTGTGCTAATCCCAAAAATTTTTATCAATTTTTCGGACAAAATTGTCCAAGAAGATGGACAAAATTGTCTGAAAAAAAAGACAAAAATGTCCGCTTGCAACTATATGAGAAGAAAAAGTGAGATAAATAGTGAGAGAGACGGCAAAAGTCGTGCGACATCAGAAGAGGTCAAACAACTCTTTTCTTTTCTCTCTCGTGATTTAGTTTTTAGTGAGAAAGACTTGATTTTTTCAAAAGAAGAGTATTCTCAACTTATCGAAAAAATCAAAGAGAGTGAGTGGCTCATGATGCACCCACAAATTAATTTTCTTTCATGGATAAATAAACATTCGTTTAATATTTTGAAAGGAAAGCATGACAATCATGACTATAAAAAGAAAGATAAATCACCGAACATGACATTTGTTTCTCGCAAACAAAGTGAGGAGGAAACTAATGACCTGTTCGGTAGGCTTGACGATTTATTATTTTAAATCGTCTTAACCAAAAAAAAAATCAAAACCAAAAAAAATTTTAATGAAGCAAAGCGAATTAAAATTTTTTGTAGGTTTCATCAGCCAAAAAAACAAGTCCAAAACCAAGCAAAAAAAATAAAGTCAAAACAAGAGAAAAAAAACAAGTCCCCAAAAACAATGTCAAAACAGGCGGTGCAAAATCGTCAAAGGAAAAAAATATTATGAGCAAAATTGAAAAAAAAGTCAACAAAGAAATTGTCAACTATGTTGTTGCTGTGTTAAGCGGCACAACAAAAAGTAATTTCAAGTTAATTGCTGTTTCTAATCGTGAGGCTAAAGACATCAAAAAATTGACGGATATAGACATAAAAGATTTTTCACGCTATTTAATCCCCGATAGCGTGCGGCATATCATCAAGAGGCATGGGGTGAAAGGGTCTGCTGACAGTTCCATGCAGGACATTGACGATATAGCAATAATGGAGTATGTTTTGGCAAACTATGACACTATCACACTTCTTGAAAAAGGTGCTAGACCATTCTTAAACAAAGACGGCACGCATGCAAAAGCTGTCAGATACCAAAAGAAAATTAACGGAAACTATTACATTGCTGAGGCAATCCCCGACACAAAGAAAAAAGAACTTATTGTCATGACTGCATATAAAAGTGCAAAATAAAAACCCCAACAAGATGCGACATGGCATAAGCCCTTGTGCGAAACGCCCAAAGCGACTCTTGTTGAGGTTTTCAATAACAGTATACACTGCTTTTTCAAAAAAGTCAACACTTTTTTGAAAAAAACTTAAAAAAATTATTCGAGGTGAAAATCATGTCAAAAGTAGACAAACTTATTGAAAAAATCATGCAATTAGAGGAATTTAAAGAGTGTGATTTTATTAACATTCAAATAGCAAAAGGCTATGTCAAAGGTGATGTCACTATAGACACAGCAAGCAACGGCAAAAAATACAGCCGTGTTAGTATTGGTGTTGACCGTGACGGAAAAACAAAAGACGGCAATAAAAGCACTGATTACATTGTCAATCAATTTTGGAGCGACAGAGCAGAAAAACTAGTTTCAACAAAGGTCAAAAGCGGTGACTTTTTTTGTGTTATCGGCTCAGTCCAAAACAACAAAGGAAAAACAAGGTGTCCTAAGTGTAAGCAATTTGTGTCGTGTTGTGGCGAAGACATTAGAGTAACGCATTCTGTCAACCATGAAAAAAAGTTCATGGTCTTTAAAAGAGAGGCGGTAAATGACTAACACAAAAAGGAGAAAAGAAAATGAAACAACAACCTAGATTTTATGATGAAATCATAGTTGACCACTTTTGCGGTGGTGGCGGAGCAAGCACCGGGATAGAATTTGCAACAGGACGGATTGTTGATGTTGCGGTCAATCATGACTTGGCAGCAATCGGAATGCATGAACTAAATCACCCCTTCACTATACATCATCACAAGAATGTTTTTGAGGTTGACCCCATTACTGCAACAATGGGGCGTCCTGTCGGCTTGATGTGGCTCTCGCCGGACTGCACGCATTTCAGCCGTGCAAAGGGCGGAACGCCTGTCAAGAAACAAATTAGAGGTCTTGCGTGGCTTGCGTTGAAATGGGCGTCAGCAGTCAGACCACGAGTTATCATGCTTGAAAATGTGCCGGAGTTTCTCTCATGGTGTCCGGTTAAAAACGGCTATCCTATCAAGGCAAGAAGCGGCGAAACTTTCAAACAGTTTGTTTCTCACTTACAAAATCTCGGATATGCCGTTGAATGGCGTGTTCTCTCGGCTTGTGATTACGGTGCCGGGACTTCTCGCAAAAGATTGTATCTTGTGGCAAGATGTGACGGCAAGCCTATTGTCTTTCCTGCTCCCACGCATGGCGAGGGATTAAAGCCGAAAGTCCCGGCGTCACAATTTATTGACTTTTCTTTGCGTGGTAACAGTATTTTTAATCGTAAAAAACCGCTTGCGGAAGCAACAATGAAACGCATTGCAAAAGGACTGGACAAGTTCACTATCAAAAGCAAAAAGCCTTTTATTATTCAATCACAATTTAACAATCAACCGCAAAATGCAGAAAAACCATTGACAACGGTTTGCGGTGTTAACAAACATTTTGTTGTCTCCCCCCACATCTCAAAATACTTTAGCGGCGAACATCAAGCCGGGAGTGCTGCAAACGAACCTCTGGGGACTGTGACGGCAATTGACCACAACGCACTTGCCATGCCTTATTTAGTTCAAATAGGACAAAACGGCTTTGCCGGTGACAATCGTTCATCTAGCATTGAACAGCCTATTAAAACAACTTGTGTCAAAAACGAGCATTGTTTTTTATCTCCGCACCTCATTCAATATCATTCAGAGACAAGCGACAAAAACAACCGTGCCTATTCTCTTGATGAACCATTAAAAGTCATTGATACTAACCCTCGTTATGGATTGTCGACCGCAAACATAATCAGATACTACAAAGGTGATGACCACGCTTGTGATGTCAAAAAGCCTTTAGGGACTGTGACGGTTGAACCTCGTTTCTACCTTCAAGAAAATCATTTATGTGTCTTGAGAAAAAATGCTGATTGCAAAAGCGTTGATGAGCCGCTTCCGACCCTTACAACTTCCGAACACTTCGCACACATTAGAACCTACATAACACGATATGAAGGCACACAAAACTTGCACAACTGGTCACAAATTAGAGAACTCTTAAATGCTCATGCCGGGTATTCGATAGCGGAAAATGAAATTTTGATAATTGAGATTGACGGCGTTTCTTTCTTCATCTCGGACATTGAAATGCGAATGCTGTCTCCAAAAGAACTCTACGGCTGTCAAGGTTTTCCCCCTGACTACGATTTTGAACACGCTAAAATAAACGGTGTTGTAGTTAAACTCTCAAAAGCAGAACAAGTCAAAAAAGTTGGCAACTCTGTTTGTCCACCTGTCGCAAAAGCACTTGTCGAAGCAAATCTTCCCGAATACAAACTCAAAAATCCCATAAACACCATGAAAGAATTATTAAATGAGGTGGCTGCTTAATGAAAATTCTAAGAGTATATACGAGGCGTGTTGCAGGATATAAAAATAATAAGATGATAATTATAGGTTTTCCGCCATTCGCACAACTTATTCCGCACCACGAAGAAGTTAATATTTTTGTAAAACTAAACTACAACAAGAAAAAAACTTCTGAACTATTGATAGCATGGAAAGGGGTCGCTGAGAAGCCTATTAAATTAATTGAACTTGCAAAATGAAAAAGGAAATTTATTTTTTATGAAATATATAAAAAGAATAGCGATTCACGATGCTGAGCAAGATCATATGCCAAGCAAAACATTCCCAAACTTTACACTTATGAAAATCAGTGCATGGCATAAAAAACAAGGTGACAGCGTGGAGTGGTTTTGTGCGATTAACAAAAAGAACTATGACTTAGTGTATTCAAGCAAGGTTTTTGACTTTACTCCCGAAAATGAGTATTTGTCCGAAGGCACTATCAAGGGCGGCACCGGATACGGCATTTACAATAAACTGCCCTTGGAAGTTGACGGAATGTTTCCCGACTATTCCATTTATCCGGCATGTGATTTTGCAATAGGCTTTTTAACTCGCGGTTGTATTCGGGCGTGTGATTGGTGCGTTGTTCCTAAAAAAGAGGGTAACATCAAGCCGTATAAATCAATACGAGAGGTTGTGCGGCACGACACAAACAAGATAGTGTTCATGGACAACAATGTGCTTGCGTGTCAGCACGGCATAGAACAATTGAAAGAACTAGCGAAAACGGATTACTCGGTGGATTTTAACCAAGGCTTAGACATTCGATTATTAACGCCGGAGATTGCAGAAAATTTAAGTCAGATTAACTGGACTAGGTTCATTCGTTTTTCTTGCGACAGCATTTCACAGATTGAGTATTTTGAAAGAGTTATGCCGTTATTCAAAAAATACAAGTGGCTCAGCAAAATTTCAATCTATTTGCTCGTTCGCCGTGACACGCATGACGCCGAATTTCGCTTGAGGACACTTTATAATCTTAACAAAAATTTTCACTTTTACCCACAATCAGAACGCAACAATGGAGTAGAGCCAAGTTACGCACAAAAAGAATTTTCAGAACGCTTCACTAAAGGCTACTCCTACAGAAAAGAATCTTGGCAAGAATATTGCATCAAAAGAGGTTTTGAAGAAAGGAGATATAGAATTATGAGTAAAACAAAAAGGAACTAATAATAAAAGCAGTAGGGAAGTGTTGAACAGTGAAAAAATGCTCAAGTTTTAAAACTTCAGCATTTGTATAAATTTACTTTGTATGTATTGGTTTTTTCATCACATGGCGGATATGGTGAATTTTTACTTCTTTTACTTTTTCATGCACTGAATAAAAAATGAAGTGACTGCGATATAGTATCCAATATTTATTTGTTCCGATTTTCTTTCCACGCTTTGGACTTAGTTTTAAACTGTTTATTTTTCTTTCTAGTCCATCACAATAGTCATTCGCAATGTTTACACTATCTTTTGCAATGTGAAGAAAAATACCTAATAAATCTCTTTCAGACCTGTCTGATTGGAAAATGGTATATTTCACCACAATTAAGCACCTGCCTTTTTAAAAGTGTTGATATATGAACGCACTCTTGCAAAAACCTCGTCATTACCCGAATATCTGCCATTCTTAAAATCTTCTTCCGACTCTGCAATGGCTTGGTTAATTTCTGTCATTTCTTCATCGCTAAAATCAATATCCATCATTGGATTAACTTCTGCTTTAAATTCACCGCTTTTAATATAAAAATCTTTGCCAAGTGCAATAGCATTAGCAATTTGTTGCATGTCTGATAAATTATATGTCTGTAAATTTTCCATAAAATTTTTACTCCTTACCTTAATATATGCAAAGTATATCATGAATTCTTGTCACTGTCAAGAGTTTTAAACAAAATTTTTTTATGAACCTAAAACTTAACAAACTACATAACCTTGATTGCATGGAAGGAATGCGTGACATTCCAGACAAGTTTTTTGAACTTGCTATCGTTGATCCGCCTTATGGCAGTGATTCGGAAAAAAATGAGTTAGGCTGTCATTTTAACGGAAGGGGGCGAGGTGCAAAATATAAAATAGAGAGGATAGGCGGAACATGGCAGAAAAAATATGAAGGGAAAATAAATCACTGGGACATCGCACCTAGTCAAAAATATTTTGACGAGTTGTTCAGAGTTAGCAAAAATCAAATTATTTTTGGCGGCAATTATTTTGCACTGCCTCAAACAAGGTGCTTCATAGTATGGGACAAAAAGCAACATGAAAACTTCACAATGGCAATGGCTGAATACGCATGGACAAGTTTTAACGAAAACGCAAAAATCTTTCGTCATGTTCCCCGAGGCACTGCTCAAGAACCACGCTTCCACCCCACACAAAAGCCTGTCGCTCTCTATGAATGGCTGCTAAACAAATACGCAAAGCCCGGTGATAAAATACTAGACACTCATGTAGGCAGTGCAAGCAGTCTCATAGCATGCCATAAACTAGGCTTTCAATTCCTAGGTTTTGAGTTGGACGAAACTTACTTTAGGTTGGCAACTGATAGACTAAACAAAGCCAAGGCTCAAGTAAGTTTGTTTGATAGATAAATAAAAATGTCCTCAAAAAGATAAAGAAAAAATTAGTTAATAATAACGGATAAGAGGGAAAACAATAAAAAACACCTCAAAAATAATTGTAAAACAAAGAATAAAAAAATTTGTTCATTTAGTTGCAATGATTTGAAAAAAATGCTAGAATAACAATGTCACGCAATAATTTTAAAGAATGTAGTGAATTCTGCCTATCAGACTATTCTCCCCGATATTATTCATGATTGTGTCGCAACAATTATGAGATAGTCATTTGGTGTGCGTCTTTTAATCGTGACGCACTTTTTTTATAGATAAAAATAAATTAGCAATATAATTTTCAATATGCGATGTAGATAGTAAATTTTTGAAGAAAAATATAAAAAATATCTCTTGCTATTATGCAAGGGATTTATTTTTTAATATTTTAAATTAAGAGGAGATGACCTATGAATAAAAGAAGAGGGATATTGGAATTTTTGAATATGTGTAATAACAATCCGAACTACAACAAAAAAATATCTAACGATGAAAGGTTGAGTAAATTAGTTGAAAAGTTGTGTGAATTTTTTCATGAGCATTATATTTTGAAAGATATAGAAGAAGAGAGAGAAACTTCTCATCAACTGAAATATGAAATGCTATATTTTGAAGAGGAAAATCCAAATTTTGAACAAATTGCATTAGCGGCTGGAGTTGCTAGTATTTATGCATTAAAACATCATGTTAGAAAATATAACGAGTCAGCGTTTAATTATATAAAAAAGAAAAGTGAGATGAATTCCATTTACAAGTCTTTGCTGACAGAATATCTAAGACATGAATTTTCAATAAGAGAATAAAATCCCCCTTTCAAGTATACTAGAAACTTAAATATTTGTCGCTGCTCAAGGGTAAAAAGTTATTTACCCTTGAAGATAGTAATTTGCAATGAATGATGTTATGATAAATATAAATTTATGGCACAAATACAAGTAATAATATCAATATCATCAACAGCATTTTGTTTTTTAGTGACAACCATAACTTTGCTGTATCGATTGCTCAAAAATGCAAAAGCAAGGATGAGGGCAGAGAATATCGTCAAAATCGGCAATGCGATTATCCCATATATAGAACAAGCGGAAAAGTTTATTGGATATTCGTCAAACGAGAAAAAGGAATATGTTCTGACGAAAGCAAATCAATATGCAATCGAAAATAAAATGAGGTTTGATATAGAGGCAGTTAGTTTGAGGATTGAGGAACTTGTCCGTCTAACAAAAAGTGTTAATAAGAGATTTAAAGATATTAACTTTTCTGACGAGAAAAGGTGATATATATTAATATGAAATAAACAATATAAAAAATTAAATAAAAGGAGAAACAAAATATGAGTCTAAAAAGATTTAAAAACAATGACACACCACTTGATGAAGCACACTTGAATTCAATGGTAGTGGACGTAATAGAGGAGGCGTTACGCAGGGCTGATGTTGCTGCTACGGAAGCAAGCAATGCACAATCTGAGGCGAATGCAGCACAAGCAAATGCTAACACTAGGGCGCCACTTAGCAGTCCTAATTTTTCTGGTGTGCCAACTGCTCCGACAGCGACAGCAGGAGCGAATAATACTCAAATTGCAACAACGGAGTGGGTTAGGCAGAGGATAATAAATAATCTTAATTCCACAAGCACTAATGAGACACTGTCTGCAAATCAAGGGAGAATATTAAATGAGCGAAATTCTGCTATAGAAGCATCGTTGCCTATGCGTAAAGGAACACTTGCATCAGGCACATATACTGTTGATAGAAACTGGCAAGTTGCTGCCGAATGGGTGAATGAGAATATTAATAACAGAGTTTTTGAAAATACAAATATTATATTGAATGTTTCAGTAGATGATGGAATCTTTTTCCCTATATCTAATGTTATTGGTTTAAATTCTAGTATAAGATTAAATATTCAAAATACTCAGCACTTTTCTTCTCGTATTGAAAATGTACATATTCCATTAACCATAAATGCATTATATAATTCTTTCGGTGGTCCCGGATTTACTAATTGTTCTAATGTGATTATTAACGGTAATGCCAGACTACATAATATTCGTTATACAAACAGTAATGTTTTATTTGAAAATGCACAAGTTTTGGTTGGAACTTTGAACGCTTCAAACAATTCAAAAATAGAATTTAGAAATTCTATATTAACAACTCAAGTGGGTCTTGTAACGATTAGTAACAGTGATTTAATAATAAGTCCAACAACGGAAATTGTTGGAAATCTCATTTTTCCAAACGAACACACAGGCAGGATAATGGATAATCGTCAAGGAAATCCTCTTGATACTTTTGCAAGGAAAGGAACAAATGGGGTTAATCCGATTCCAGACTTTATCCACGAAGAGGGAGTTTGGAATCCTCAAGTTGGTGCTCATGCAAATGGTTTTTCACAGACTTTTATTGATGGTGGACGATATATTAGGAATGGTAATTTAGTAACAGTTTTTTTTAGAGTAATGATTCAACTCCCAACAGCATCTACACTTTATATTACAGGATTACCATTTTTAGGCACAGCAGCGTGGACCATTAGATCTATGGCAGCAGGAGTGGCTGTGTCTGAATGGCAACAGGGTTTGATTGTAAAAATAGCAACAGGCGGTTCTCGAAACACCCTAATTATTCACAATATATCTAATGCTCAAAAAGAACAATTGCAAACAAATGTTCAGTGGTTAGCAGGCTCAATAACCTACCTTACTCATGATGAGTAAACGGAGAAAGTTATGAAAGAAATTATCCAAAAAGAAAAAACAACATCAAATCAATCGCACCGAGTGTGGTGTGACAGCAGAAAAAAGAACGCAATTAATTGCGAATCAAATTTTATTCACAATAAAAATTATGACAAGAGCGTCATTGACGCAAGGAGAAAAACAAAATGGAAAAAATTAAAGTAGAAATAACAGTAGCACAAATAACGCCTGACTTTATCGTGTCGCTGAAAAAACAAAGATACCTCAAAATTAACGGTGTCAGACAAAATGTGAGTCAGCCCGAAAGAATAACAGTAATACCGCTTCTTTGGGAGCCGATGGACAATTTCTTTAAATGTGCTGACAACGAAGAGTGTGTTTGTGAAATAGGCAATGACATCATTTTCAGCGAAAGCGGACCATGCTTGACACATCCGCTGATGCTGATGATAAAAGGTCTATGGACTGAAGAAGTAAGAAATAAATTCAGAGCGGCATATAATCTTGGGAATGAAATGCATGAGGAATTAGAAAAACAAACGAAAAACAACAATAATCCAATCTATGAGCAAAACCCATTGCCGAAACAAGACGAACAAACCGTTCAAATGCAAATTGAGGCACTGCAAAACGAACTCAACTCAATCAACGCAATGATGCAATCATTCACACAAAACGGCTATTCAGAACAAGACTTCATCCAGTTGCAGCAAGCACAACTAGACATCATCAAACAGTTGCAGCAACTGAAAGGCTAGGTGATGCATCACTTTTGTCTTGATATAGTCTTAACTTAAAAAGCAGCAAATCAAAATACACCTAAGGGCAGGGCAAAATCATGCCTTGCCCTTGGTCACTTCGTGGCTTTTGTCTTGGCATGGTTCTTTCTAAAGCAAAATAAAACAAAAGTCATGAAATCACAAAAACAAAAGGAGAAATAATAATGGATAACAGCAAAATTTGGCAGCAAGAATTAACATATAGTTGCGGAGCGGGAGCGGCGAGGGTGAATTTGTTCACAGGACGACTGCTCTTTGAACACCACGATTTCACAATGGGGGCGGGCAATTTTCAAGTTGATTTGAGCCATGTGTATAACTCGCATTCGCCAACAGGGAATTTATGTGGAAATCGATTTGCAACACAAATGGGACAAAGATGGAAACTAAATATTCAGCAATATATTTATCAGCACGGGGGCAATTGGCGATATGTTGATGCTAATGGAATGGAGCATGAGTTTGCACCATTGGGAGATGGCAGATTTTATGACACTAGCGGACTGGGTTTGATACTTGACCCGCAAACGGCGAGTGCAAGAACGATTGTTGATGAGTTGGGAAATATTTTGACTTTTGACGCTAGCGGCAGACTAACGAGAGGCAGGTTAGGAGTTTGCAGTCAAACAACGGAGAGTAACCAAATTGCAAAAATATATAACTATAATTCTGACAATAATCTTAAAAGCATTCAAGACGCAAGACACAATGAACAAAATATTAATCGCAGGCTTGAGTTTGGTTATGCGGGTGAGAGGTTGACACGGATTGAACTCAAAGAGGGTGAAACAATTCATCAAAGACTAAACTTCACATACGACAACAATAATCTCGTCTGCATAAGAAAAACAGCGTGGGAAAATGACGGAACGCAAATTTCAAAAGTTATAGCATATTTCACCTATCATTCTAACGGACTTTTGGAAAGCGTTGTTGACGGCGAGGATTTGTCATGTCTGCGATTTACCTATGACGGCAGCAACAGAGTGTCAAGCGTGACAACAGGAGTGCTGAGTGAGGGCGGAAACATCTCAATCACAGTTCCGTCAGTCACCGGTCAAATCATGGTAGGTTCTGCCCTGACAGGAGCAACAACAACAAACTTCACATTTAATCAGATTGATGTTGAAACGATGGTCTATAACACCGAATATTTTGAAAATGCCCCCGGCGGTCACACCGTAGTCACAAAGAACGAAGCAATCAGAATAGAATACTATTATAGATATGAGGGAGAATTTATTGCCGCATTGGAAAGAAATAATGCATGGCAAGCAAATGAGAATTTCAGAACAGTTTTTCCAAACCCCGATGAGGGAATAAGGCTTGACGATGCTATAGCCCCACAAAACCATGCGAATTTTGATACAACACCAATAAGAACAGGAAGCAACCCATTGCTAATTTCGACAGCAACAGCGATAAACGAGTTTAATCAAATGGGCGAGGGATGGCGAAGATACAAAGTGTCGTGCTGGGTGAGAGCGACCGGAGAAATTGCCGTAAATCCTTTTATTAAGGTTCGATTTGGTATGGACGACGATAGTCATTATAACGATGCAGATCTTAGAATGAGCGCAAACAGTCCGCATCAGCATTTGTGTTACTTGGAAGATTTCGTATGGATAAACGGAAAAGTGTCTAATATAGTGGCAATAATGGGAGGGAGCGTAGGCAGTGTTCAAGTGATGAATTTGAGAGCAACGCCGGTTGAGCAGTGGCGAGTGTTGACAATGAATAATACCATAAGAGGGAGAGGTGATTTTAACCGAATACAAG
>Ga0131853_10000191_pt1 | contig 107075 bp, 75 predicted proteins | sample TergutLab28metaG_FD_92764 | JGI IMG/M metagenome (GOLD analysis project Ga0131853, IMG submission 92764) | Labiotermes labralis P1 segment gut microbial communities from Petit-Saut dam, French Guiana - Lab288 P1 (version 2) (version 2) | ecosystem: Host-associated > Arthropoda: Insects >...
CAGCGGTCAACCGTACCCAATCAAACTTCGCCAACAGACGGCTCGTTTTCTTGGACGGTTTTCACAGGGGTGGCATTAGCCGAATCCCAAAAACGGATTCGGAAGCCACTCCCAAAGCGGCGATTTGCACCAAAGCTGGCGACAAAAAAACTGGGTTAGCGAACCGCATTCGCGGAAAAAATGCCGAGATATAACGCAGCTTTCAATCGAGCATGCGGCTTTTGCCGCCGTAGATATTTAACTGATGGGATTATGTTCGCAGTTCTTTATAAGCGGCGCGTTTTTAATAGCGCCATAGCGCGTTTGGGGAGTGGCATCCGAATTTGTTTTTCAATTCGGCTAATGCCACCCCTGTGAAAACCGCCAAAGAACACGAGTTGTTTTTTAACGAAGTGTGATTTGCTGCGGTTGACCGCCGCCGCTAGTTTGATAAAACTTTTGCCGTCAAAAGTTTTTCGGGGTTCGTCAAGGGTGTTCGACAACACCCTTGACAAACAAAGCCGGGCTTCGAAGCCCAAATAAATGCCCGCGCCCGCAGGCGCAACACCCAATCAGGAGTGATTAATATTAAGTCAGTAAAAATTATCACATTAGGATGCAAAACCAACTTTTATGAAAGTGCGGCAATGGCGAATCTGTTAAGCGAAAAAGGCTACGACATAACAGAGGATGACATTGCCGATATTTATATTATCAACAGTTGCACCGTTACAAATTCCGGCGCTGCTAGGTCGCGCAGCGCGATTCGGCGGTGTAAGCGAAAAAATCCCGCGTCAATCGTTGCGGTTACAGGATGTTTGGCGCAAATGCAGGCGGACGAAGTTGCGGAGATTGACGGTGTTGACATTGTCGCCGGCGTTGAACGCGGCAATATCGTCGAACTGATAGAAGGTGCGAAAATCAAAAAGAGAGAATTGCCCACCGAATTTGAGGAACTTAGCGCAATTGACACACAATCCCGCGTTCGGGCGGTTATAAAAATTCAGGATGGGTGCGATCATTTTTGCAGTTACTGCATTATTCCGTATGCGCGCGGGCGGGCGCGGAGTCGCAAACTTGAAAACATTATTGCCGAGGCAATGGAGATTGCGCGGCGCGGATATTTGGAAGTCGTGATAACAGGGATTAATCTTACGTCGTATGGCAAGGATTTGCCGGAGGACATCGGTTTAATTGACGTAGTCGAAAGATTAAATGAAATTGACGGAATTGAGAGGATTCGGTTAGGCTCGCTTTCGCCGACGATTGTAAACGATGATTTCGCCGCGCGGGCGGCGTTGGCGGACAAACTATGTCCACAATTTCATTTGTCGCTTCAAAGCGGAAGCGACGAGGTTTTACGGGTGATGAATCGGAAATATGATACGGAGCAGTATTATCAAGCCGTGCGACTGCTTCGAAAGAATATTCCGAACACCGCGATTACCACTGATTTGATAGTCGGATTTCCGGGCGAGAGCGCGGCGCAATTTGAGGAATCTTACGAATTTTGCAAACGAGTCGGATTCTCGCAAATGCACATTTTCAAGTATTCCAAACGCGCGGGAACCGCGGCGGCGGATATGGACGGGCAAATTTCGAAAGTGGAAAAAGAGCGGCGTAGTTCGAAAATGTTGGAGCTTGCGCTGCATATGAAATCAGAATTTTACGCAAAATATGTCGGTGAAGTCATGGAAGTTTTGTTTGAATCATGCAAAAAATCGGTTTGGAGCGGACTGACCGCCAATTATATGGACGTTTTAGTAAAATCGGCGGACGATTTAGAGGGCAAGATTAAGAAAGTGAAAATCACAGGATTTGACGGCGAAAATTTGGTGGGTGAAGTGATTGATTAAGAATGAATTACGCAAAGTCGCTTCGGCGTTGGGAATCGAAAAAATCGGAGCTCTGAAAGATAACGATATGACGGTTGTCGTTGCGCTGTTTCCGTATTATGTCGCAAACGAGCAAGGGAATGTCGCGATGTACGCGCGCGCCCGGGATTATCATAAAGTTAACGCCGAAAAATTGGAAGTTATATGCGAATTTTTAAGGGATAACGGCGCGCGGACGTGCAAAATCTTCGTTGACAATGCCGCGCGGAACGACCGTAAAGCTGCGCAACTTGCGGGGCTTGGATTTTATGGGCGGAATAATATGCTGATTTGTGATGAGTACGGTTCGTATTTCACAATCGGGCAGATTGTGACGGATTTGGAGATTGAACCGGACAAGCCGGATAGCGGCAAGTGTGAAAACTGCGGCGAGTGCGTGAGAGCATGCCCGAGCGGCGCGTTAAACGGCGGGGAATATCAAAAATCTCTCTGCCTATCCGAGATTTCGCAGAAAAAGGGTGAATTAACTGTGTCCGAGGCGGAATTGCTAAAACTTGCCGGCACTGTTTGGGGTTGTGATATTTGCCAATCGGCGTGTCCGCATAATGCGAATCTCACAACGAATGTGCCGCGGGAACTTATGGAGAATCGGGTTGTAAATCTTGCGTTGTGCGATATAGCGGATATGGATGATAATGAGTTTCGGCAGGAATATGAACAATACGCGTTTTCGTGGCGCGGCGTTGACACATTAAAAAGAAACCTGAAAATATTACAAAAATGTAACAAATAGCTTAAATTTGTTGTGTTTTTGTTTTTTTTGTGATATGATTTTAGATATGTATATTGAATTTTTAAAAATTTTTCGCTAAAATTTGCGCGTTCAAAGGAAGGTGGCAATGCTATATGCCGAACAGATTATTTCAAAATATGCTTAAGCAGATCGGCGGAGAAATCGAGCGAACGCTTGGTATCGCTGACGAAAACGGACAGATTGTCGCTTGCAATGTTGAAAAAGATCCGGACGAGTTAGCCGCGAAATTTGCCATAGTTGCGGAAATTGGCGAATCGAGCGGAATGGTTGGTGATTATGCTTACAAGGTTATAGAATCAAAAACATCGTCGGATTATTATGCGTTCTGCGAAGGCGCGGACGATGCCGCGAGCGGTTATTGCGCCTTGCTTTCCACCTGCTTTGCGAATATGCAGCAGCATTATGACGATAAATATGACAAAAACAGCTTTGTTAAAAATATAATTATGGACAATATTTTGCCGGGCGATGTTGTGTTTCGGGCGCGCGAGCTTCATTTGCCTCTCGATGTTCGGCGCGTGGTGTATTTGGTTAAGTTTAAAGAAATTCCGGACAGCGGAGTTGCTGACATTTTAGTAAACATGTTTCCGGATAAAAGCAAAGATTTCATTATAAATATCGATCATAGAGAGATTGTTTTGGTTAAAGAATTAAAAAAAACCTCGGAAGATAAAGATTTTCAAAAAATCGCGCAAAGCATTGTGGACACAGTAGGCGCCGAGGGAATGACAAACACGAATATCGGAATATCTAACTCGGTTGATAGCATACAGGATTTGGCGCGAGCGTATCGTGAGGCGAGAATCGCGATTGAGGTCGGCAAAGTTTTCGGCAGCGAGAAAGATGTTCTTTCCTATAGCCAACTTGGAATCGGGCGGCTGATTTATCAGCTTCCGACAACGCTTTGCGAGCTATTCTTGAACGAAATTTTCAAAAAAGAATCAATCGACGTTTTGGACGACGAAACTTTGTTTACCATTCAAAAGTTTTTTGAAAACAACCTCAATGTTTCGGAAACGTCTCGCAAACTTTTTGTGCATAGAAACACGTTGGTCTATCGATTAGATAAGATTAAAAAGCTTACCGGTCTTGATTTGCGCGAGTTTGAGGATGCGATCGTATTTCAAGTCGCAGTAATGGTGAATAAATATCTAAACTCCCAAAGAGGATACTAACTCTGATGATAGAGTCGGCGGCTTATCTCGCTAGTCTTTCCCGACTCGCTTACGCTCACTGGATAATTCGACTACAGCTTGTAAAATACACAAGCTAAGTCTCATTTACCGCGAACGCGGCTAGCTAACCCAGCTTTTCTGTCGCCGTCTTTGGCACAAATCGCAGGGCTCCCGAAAAGTAAGAGCCATTGCTCGACACTTTTTGGGAAAAAGGAGCAACAACGGAACATACGAGCTTTTCGAGCGCTTTTTGCTCGAAAACAAGTAAGTGGAGTTTGTTGCGACGGCGTTTGTGACCATAGGCGACCGGGATTGGCAAGGGCAGAGCCCTTGTCGACCGTCTGTCAAGACATACGCCCTCGGGACGGACCCGCAAAAAGCCCGCGCCGGGTCGGGCGCAAAAGAAATTCACGCAACCCCTAAAATAGGAGTTTAACATGATAACTTTTGAAAACGTTACTAAAATTTATAAGAATAATGACAAACACAGTGTTTGCGCGCTTGACGATGTATCTTTCACTATCGACAAGGGCGAATTTGTGTTTCTTATCGGGCCGTCGGGAGCGGGGAAGACCACCGTTACCAAGCTTATGCTTCGGGAGGAGAACTCCACAGCAGGCAGGATTAGAGTAAACGGTTTTGATGTTTCGCGCCTTAAAAAGCATCGCATACCGTATCTGCGCCGCAGCGTCGGCACGGTTTTTCAGGATTTCCGGCTTTTGCCGAACAAAACGGTATACGAAAATGTCGCGTTCGCACTTGAAGTTGTCGGCGCGCCGATTCGTGAGATTCGCAGGAATGTGCCCAACGTTTTAAGCATGGTTGGGCTTACCGATAAAGCGAAAATGAAGCCGCACCAACTATCGGGGGGCGAGCAGCAGAGAGTTTCCCTTGCCCGCGCCATGGTCAACAAGCCGCCCATCATTCTGGCGGACGAGCCGACGGGCGATCTTGACCCTGCGACTGCAATGGAAATCATGAAGCTTTTGGAGGCGTTTAACAACCGCGGAACTACCGTGGTGGTGGTTACGCACGCGAAAGATTTGGTGGACACCATGCAAAAGCGGGTACTTGAAATTGACGGTGGCAAGCTGGTTCGGGACGAACAAAAGGGCGCTTATGAAAATGAGAGCTTTGGAGATGAGAAAGATCCTGTTGCCGGCAGTTCGGAATTGGTAATACCCGATTTGGGCGTGTCGGACGCCTTTAACGAGCTTTATTCTTTGGATGATGAGATAAACGCTTTGGATAGCAAGCTAAACTCCATAAGCAAGGAGCTGTATAAGTTTGAAAAAGACACTCAAACTTATCAACCTCCGGTGGATTAATGGCACCGCCGAAATTTTGCGTGAAATCACGCAAACGGCGATGCGCATGACCATTTATATGTCTTATCCGGCTCGCGATAAGCGTATTGGTCAAGTTTCAAAAAATCTGCGAGCCGGAAAGACTAATGGTCACAACCATGAAAATGCGAAATCTTAAATATTTTATAGGGCAAGGGTTTTCGGGGCTGGCTTCAAACCGAATGATGAGCTTTGCGTCTATATCAATCGTTACTGCCAGCATTGCCATTTTCGGCATTTTTATATTATTTGGCATAAACTTAAACTATATAAGCGAACAGGCGATTGATGGGATTGAAATACAAGCTTTTATCGACCGCGGAGCGGAGCAAGCCGTTATACAGAATATCGGGCGGCAAATTGAACAAATTGACGGCGTTCGAGAGGTTATACCATATACTGCGGCGGAGCAACTTATCATCGCCCAAGAAATGTGGGCGGACGACCCTGTTATATTGCAGCGATTTGAGAATTCCAACCCGTTTCGTGAAGGATTCAGGATTTTTTTAGCCGATCCGAATGACGCAAGCCGAATTGAGACTCAAATAAGCCGAATTGACTATGTTTTCAACGTTAACAATGATGCGGACGATATACAAGCGCTTGTTGGCTTTGCCGGAATTTTAAGAATGATAAGTTTTTGGCTTGTGCTGATCTTGGCGCTTGTGTCAATATTTATTATTTCCAACACAATTAAGCTCGGCATGTTTTCGCGGCGTCGGGAAATTAACATTATGAAATATGTCGGCGCGACGAATTGGTTTATACGTTGGCCGTTTATCGTTGAAGGAATCATAATCGGATGTGTCGGCGCGCTGATTGCTACCGGACTTATACTTTGGGGATACGGCGCGATCGTTTCGCGGATTGACGGCTGGCTTGGCATGATTGATATGGTAAGCGTTGGAGATATTTATAAGAATTTGATTTTATGGCTTTTGCTGCTTGGCGGCGGAATCGGAATTATCGGAAGCACTCTATCAATTAGGAAACACTTGATAGTGTAAAGGGAGAGATATAAATGAAGTTATCGAAAAAATCAAAATCGACGCTTGCGATAGTTGTTGCGGTGATTATGGCGTTGGCGATTCTTATCCCGGCGATTGTGACAGTAGTTAACGCCAACCCGACCGAAGGTGAGCAACAACAATTTGACGCACTTAGAGATCGTCAGCAGGATGCACAGCAGGGAATCAACGCAATAAGAGATATGCGAAACGCGTCGTTGCCCGAAGTGAATCGAATTAATAATGCGGTGAACGAAATTAACGAGCGAGTTTCGGCGACAAGACGAGAACTTGCGACAATAGAGCAGGAACTTGCTCGGCGGACCGCCGAACTTGAAGAAGCGACAGCGAGAGCGGACGAGCATGAGGAAGATTTTGACGAACGGTTGCGCCTTATGGTTGAAAGTGGTCCGATTACATATTTGCAAGCGTTCCTAAGAGCGGATAGCTTTTCGGATTTGAACCGAAGAATCACTACAATAAGAGCAATTGCGGAATATGATAATTATATTTTGGAAAGTATGCGCGCGCTTCAAGAGCAGATATACGAAGCCAGATTAGAAATTGAAGCGGCACAAATTGCGAAGCAGGAAGTTTTAAGAAGAGAAGAAGCCGAGCTTACCGAACAAAGACGTTTGCAAACAGAGCAACAGGAGTTTATGCGCGCTTTGGACGCGGACGAAGCGGCAATGAGGCGAGTTCTTGACGCCGCGCGTCGAGAAGAAGAAGCGTTGATTCGCCAAATTCAAGCGCGATTAAGCGCGAGCGGAGACGGTTCGACGTTTCACGGCGGAACGTTTTTGTGGCCCGTTCCGGGGCACAATATCGGTTCGGGAGCGGGTTCACAGTTCGGATATCGAATTCATCCGATAACGAGAGACCGCAGATTCCATTCAGGAATTGACATTCCCGCGCCGTCAGGTACGAATATTCTTGCGGCGAACGGCGGCGTTGTTATATTCTCGGGGTGGAACGGCGGATATGGGAATTGCGTAATTATCGACCACGGCGGCGGATATGCGACGCTTTACGCGCATAACAGCGCGAACTTAGTAAGCGTCGGTCAGCAAGTTGAACGAGGACAGGTAATCGCGCGGGTCGGAAGCACCGGAAACAGCACGGGGCCGCATTTGCACTTTGAAGTTCTGCGAAACGGACGACCTGTTAATCCTATGCCTTATTTGGGGCGGTAACACAGGTTCTTATGAATTATTTTTAATAAATTGCAATATACTTATGAAGGAGTGTGTCAAATTCGCACTCCTTCAACTTTAAAGGAGAATTTATGGAGAAGAGAAGAATGTCGTTTGGAGCAAGGATGACTATTAAAATAATATCTGTGGTGTTGATAATTGCCATGACTGTATTTGTTACCGTTGGAGCGATGAATCCTTTCGGATTTTTCGAATATGGTAACTTTTTCTCGTTTTGGCGGGCGACAAATCGGATTAGCAGAATTTATCACGGCGAAGTGACGCCGGATCAACTATTTGAGGGCGCTATGCGCGGCGTTGCCGAGTCGGTGGGCGATCCGTTTACAAGATATATCGACCGAGAGGATTCCGCCGCGTTTATGACCATGATAACAGGCGAGTTCTACGGAATCGGACTTTATATCGCGGAAAGCGAATACGGATATGTTGTGGTTCTCGCGCCTATTCCCAATACTCCGGCGGAGCGTGCGGGAATTGCGTCGGGAGATGTAATTGTAAAAGTGGATGGCGAGGAAGTTTTTGATTCGCATGTTGCGTCAAGTATGATGAGAGGTCCGGAGGGAACCGAAGTTGTTGTCACCGTTCGGAAATGGGACACCGACGAGATTGTGGATTTGGAGATTACGCGGGCACGCGTGTTGCTTACCACCGTTGATTCAAGAATGTTTGACGATAATATCGTTTATTTCGCGATTTCAAGATTCGCAAGTACGACGACAAGCGAACTTCTTGAGAAATTTAACGAATTGGAAACTTCGCCGTCCGGAATTATTATAGATTTACGCAATAACGGTGGGGGAATTGTGAACGTCGCGGTTGATATCGCCGGATTTTTCTTGCCTGACCGAACTTTGGTTGTTTACAGCGAGGGGCGCGGAATGTCAAGGCGGGAATATCGAACTCGCGGCGAGAATTTGACCGATGTTCCGATAGTTTTTATTACCAACATGGGCAGCGCGAGCGCGAGCGAGATTTTGGTCGGCGCGTTGCGTGACCATGGTCGAGCGATATCGGTGGGCGAGACAACTTTCGGGAAAGGAAGTATTCAAGTTTCGTTCCCCGTTCGAGGCGGCGGGAATTTGAACATCACAGGCGCGCGATATTTTACGCCAAACGGAACGGATATTGAGGGCGAGGGAATCGAACCCGACATTATTGTTGAACTTCCTGAGGGGCATCTTCCTCTGTCGCTTATGGCGGACGCGGACGATACGCAGTTGCAGGCGGCGATAAACGAATTAAGAGAGGCAATGAATCAATAGTGAGATATGGCATAATTAAACAGTGCCAAAGAGAAAAGTTTTTCAAGAGATCAACTATCATTGAAGCCGAAAATCATGTTACGTTGGAATTGCCTTATACCATCAAGCAAATTCGCACGGCGAAAGAGCATAAGCTTCAAAAGGCGATGGAAAAAGGGATACGGAAGCTCCGTGAACTTGGAATTCAACGCGCGGTTTTGACGGATACGTTGAAAACGGTTTTGAGTCCGAATATTCACATGGCAAACTTTCGAGTGTATGACGGAAGTTTGATGTTTTTCGAATTTGTGCCGCGAATGGTAAAATGGCTTTGCGAAAGGAACGGGTTTGAGCCGCCGAATGTCAAAATTAGCATAAGAGAGCAAAAGTTGAGCCGAATCAGTCAAACTTTGATTGAAAAATTGTGTTATCAAAGCAAATATATGCGCGTTGTAACCGGGGATATTCTTGCGGCGAGGAGATATGCGTCTTCAATGTTAGAGCAGCTTGGATTTTTCCTGGACATATGCGACATTGCTGCGCTTGATGAGGATTTTGGAGATATTGTTATCGATGTCGATAATTTTTATGTAAGCGCCTCGCAATCGGGCGAGAAGATTGACGGACTTGTGGTTGAGGGTATCGAAGTGCCGCATGATACGGATATGTTTGATGTTTTGGCATGTTTGGGATTAAATTCCGGCGGCGTTCATATCGACAAATGGAGAATGGGCGATAAATATGTTGACATTATGGGATAAATAGTGTATAATACGTGGGTTAAATAACGGAAAGGGTGTTGTAACTATGGCAACAGCAAATAAAGAAATTATTCTGACAGCTGAGGGGCTTTCAAAATTGGAAGCGGAACTTGAATATTTAAAAACCGAGAAACGAAAAGAGGTTGCAGAAAAGATTAAGCAAGCGCGGGCATTTGGCGACCTTTCAGAGAACTCGGAGTACGATGAGGCGAAAAACGAGCAGGGACACGTTGAAGTTCGAATCGTGCAGATTGAAAATATGCTTAAAAACGCGAAATTGATTGACGAAGACGACATTGACGCGAACGTTGTAAGCATTGGCGCGAAAGTGAAAGTTTTGGATACCGAGTTTAAGGAAGAAGTTGAGTATTTCATTGTTGGTTCCACCGAGGCGGAGCCGGCGGCGCATAAAATTTCAGACGAATCGCCGGTGGGACACGGCTTGCTTGGCAAAAAGGTTGGTGAGACGGCGAAAATCACAACGCCCGGCGGGATTGTGAAATTTAAGGTTCTTGAGATTCATAAATAGAAACAAAATAGGAGCAAAAAATGAGCGAACAAACGAAAAATCATGATCAACAGGGTGAGCAAGAGCTTAGTTTAAGCGAAATATTACAGGTTCGGCGCGAAAAATTGCAGGAACTTATTGACGCGGGCGAGTGCCCGTATGAAATTACGAAATACAACATTTCTCATCACGCGGCGGATATTACCGACAATTTTGACGCGATGGAAGGTATGAACGTGTCCCTTGCGGGGCGTTTGATGTCCAAACGCGGAATGGGCAAGGCGTCGTTCTGCGATTTGCAGGACGAGAGCGGACGGATTCAGCTTTACGTTCGGGAGGACAAGCTTGGCGAGAGTTACGCTAAATTCCGAAAGGTCGATATAGGCGATATTATCGGCGTTTCGGGCGAAGTTTTCCGTACGCAAAAAGGGGAAGTTTCGATTAAAGTGTCAGAATTTACGCTGCTTTCCAAGTCGCTTCAACCATTGCCCGAGAAATATCACGGATTGAAGGACACCGACCTGCGTTATCGCCAGCGATATGTCGATTTGATTGTCAATCCCGATGTTCGGCGCACTTTCGCGACGAGAAGTAAGATTATAAGCGCGATTCGGAACTATCTTGACGCGCGTGGGTATATGGAAGTTGAAACGCCAATACTTAACACGATTGCGGGCGGCGCGTCGGCGAAACCGTTTGTGACGCACCACAATACGTTGGATTTGGAAATGTTCCTGCGAATCGCGCCGGAATTGTATTTAAAGCGCCTGATTGTCGGCGGATTTGAAAAGGTTTACGAAATGGGACGACTATTCCGCAACGAGGGTATGAGCCCGCGGCATAATCCCGAATTTACAACCATCGAAATTTACGAGGCGTACACCGATTACGAGGGCATGATGAACCTTACCGAGCAGCTGATTTCAACCGTTGCGCAAGAGGTATTGGGTACGACTTCGATTACTTATCAAGGCGAGGAAATCAATCTCGCGCCCGGCTGGGAGCGCATGACGATGTTGGATAGCATCAAAAAGTATGCGAACGTTGATATGTCTGCTGTTAAGGACGCGGATGAGGCGAAAAAAATCGCCGAATCTGTTGGAGTGAAGATTGATAAGCCTCTATCATGCGGTGAAATTATCAACCTTGTATTTGAGGAGCGAGTTGAGGATAAGCTTGTTCAGCCGACGTTTATCACGCATTATCCGGTGGAAGTTTCTCCGCTTGCGAAGCGGTGCGCCGATAATCCTGACTTTACCGAGCGTTTCGAAGTGTTTATCACTCGCCGCGAGTTTGGGAATGCGTTTTCCGAGTTAAATGATCCGATTGATCAGCGTGAACGCTTTATGGAACAAGCGGCAAAGCATGCCGCGGGCGACGAGGAAGCGAACTTGCCGGACGATGATTTTGTGCTGTCTTTGGAATATGGAATGCCGCCGACAGGTGGGCTTGGAATCGGAATTGACCGGCTTATTATGCTGCTGACCGATAGCGCGTCGATTAGGGACGTACTGCTGTTTCCAACGATGAAGCCGGTTTAATTTACGTCAAATCACGCAATCTTTCGCCGAAACTGCGAGGACGAAAAATCCTCAACGTACTTTATGTACGCCTGCGGAAACAAGACACCATTAAAAGTTTTGTGAAACAAAACATTCCTAAATGGCGTTTCAACGGCGATTTTTGCCGTTCTTTTTCGCCTCTTGTTTGGCAGAATCGTCTAAATCTTGATTTGGCGAACGATTCGTCCTTGAGGATTGCCCAAGAGTTCAAGGCGTTTTTTGCTGTAGAACGATTGGGTGCAATCTACCGCGACAAAATCTCACGTAATTTCACGCAAATTAAGAGTTGGGAGTGAATCGCAATGGCATACATTCAAAAAGACAAGGTCGCCGCGCGAGAGGCGTATAAAAAGCTTACAAAGCCCGAAAAAATCGGACATTTATGGTATTATTATAAGTGGCATGTTATTGTCACGCTGTTTGTTGTGATTGCGGCGAGCACTTTTATTTACGGAGTTGTTACGCGGGTGCATCCTGACTTGACAATTTTGTATTTGACTCGTCAACCTGCGCCGCGCGATCATATTGCGGCGTTGGAAGAACATTTCGCTTTGCACATTGAAGACGCGAATAATGACGGTCGCTTGCGTGTGTCTATTATGCCGATTTCGTTTGATCTTAACCAGCCTAACCCCGACAATATGATAATGTTGCAAAGATTGCAAACTCAACTGGTAAGCGGAGACGCGAAATTGTTTATCGCTGATGATATGTTTTTGGATAGGTTGGAATTTGAGGGTGTTGTGGCAAAATCGGCACTTATAACAAACCGGGAATATATTGAACAATTGGATTTATTTGTCGTTACAAGCGTGGTATACGCCAGGAATACTCGGGGACGGCACGTCGAGCGGCACGAACGAGAGCACGAGAACGCCGAAAGAATTTTCAAATTATTAACGGAATAAAAAAAGAGCCGTAAGGCTCTTTTGTTTATACAATTTTATTATACAACGTCAGCGATATTTCGATCTTCTCCGTTGAGCGCGACTTCAACCGTTTTAGTAAGGATGTCAATGTAATTATACGACACTCGTCGGTTTGACGGGATTTGATCTTCTTCCACATCAAGTTTGACTACGAAAACACTTGAATATGTGCTTTCAATTACACCTTGTCTGACAATATATTTTTTTCTGCCCTTCTTTGCGGTTAAAGTAACTTTACTTCCCAGATTATCTTCAATATCACTTTTTACTCGCGACACATCGTTCTTGTCAAACATTGGAATTACCACCCCACATATATATTTAAAAGCGCAATAAGTACCAAAACATTAATTTAATGTTCATTATACCACACTTTTCTTGATTTGTAAAGAGTTTATTACAAAAATGTTACAAAACTTTCCTGGATTCCTGTTTGTGCAAATATTTAAAACCCCGGCAAGTTCAATCCGCCGGTGATTTTTGCCATTTCGCCGCTTGTTATTTCCTCGATTTTACGCAGCGCTTCGTTCACCGCCGCGACGACCAAATCCTGTAACATTTCAACGTCATCCGGATCTACAACTTCAGGACTTATAATCATTTCTTTAATTTCCTTTTTCCCGCTTACCGTTACTGTAATCGCGCCGCCGCCGGCTGTAACCGTTTCGGTGCGTTCGTCAAGTTCGGCTTGCATTGCTTCCATGTCCGCCTGCATTTTTTGGGCTTGCTTTAGCATATCTCCCATGCCACCTCCCAAACCACCGCCGCCGAACTTGTTGTTAAACTTTTTCCCCATATTATATCTCTCCTTTAAGTGTTTGCGTGAAATTGTCCGAACGTCCTCCTCGGATATCTTTATACACACTCATCGTCCGTTCGAATACTATGTACGCAATTTGACGCAAACTTAATTTTCGTAATTTTACTCAACTTGCATAACGTCGCCAAATTGCTCTTGCTTCTCTATAATCTCATCTATGCCGTCAAACTGCGGCGCTGTCGCGTTTGCAGTTTCGCCGCCGGAACCCTTTGTGACGCTTACCGTCATTTGTTCGCCGCCTAATTGAAGAAACAAATCTTCCAAATATTTGATGCCCTCCGGCGTTCCTACCCGCTCGTACGCGATCGAATTCGCTATTGCGATTTCAGCGGTGTTTCCCGATATATTCACCTTTGCGGGGGAGAGAAAACCGAAAAGCTGTTTACTTTTAGCTTTAATTGCGTTTAATGCTTCCGCCCATAGTTGATCTTTAGGAACGTCAGCTTTCATCTCAGCTGCAGGCTCTGCCGCAGGGGATGGAGGAGGTGGTTTCGGTACTGATTCCGCCGCAGGAACAGGCGGTTGCGGCGCCGATATAGGTTCGGGCTTCGGTTCGGGAGCAGGCACTTTTATAGGTTCCGGCACGGGTTTTGTAACCGGCACTTTATTTTCTATGCTTTTCTGCGTTCCGCTATCCGTTCTCTGTTCTTCGTGCGCCGTTGCGCGCACAATTGCCATTTCAAGGGCGACTCGCGGCTGCGACATCCATTTTGCGGTGAGCACATACTCGCTTAGAATTGTAATGTTGCGAATAATCTGCGCATTCGTATATTTTTCAGCCTGCGCCAGATATTTCGCGGCGGCATCTTCGGTTTTGTCAATCAACGCGGCGGCGGAACTTGCATTTCCGCCCGAAGCCTTGCAAATCAGTAGATTTCTATAATGTGAAATCAAATCTTCGAATAAATTCAAAACTTCCGCGCCGTGGTCGATTAAACTGCCGATTTCAACCAACGCAACGCTTGTATCGCCGTCCGCAATGGCCTCCGCAATGGCGAAGAGATTAGCTTTGTCGGCAATTCCGAGAATGTTCGAAACATCCGCCGCGCGGATTTCTTCCAGCCCGCGCGCGGCACACTGGTCAAGCGCGGAAACCGCGTCACGCATTGAACCGTCGGCGATTGACGCGATAACTTCCGCCGCGTCGGGCGTGATATTGATTCCTTCCGCCGCAGAAATTTTCAGCAGGCGCGCGGCAATGTCGTTTATCGTAATTCGCCGAAAATCAAACCGCTGACAACGGGATAGAATCGTCGCCGGAATTTTGTGCGGCTCGGTTGTTGCGAGGATGAAAATAACGTGTGACGGTGGTTCTTCTAACGTTTTCAAAAGCGCGTTAAACGCGCCGCCGGACAACATATGAACCTCGTCGATAATGTAAATTTTATATTTGCCGTGCGACGGCGTATAAGCAACCTCGTCACGGATTTCGCGGATATTATCGACGCCGTTGTTGCTTGCCGCGTCCATCTCGTAAACGTCCATAATGCTTCCATCGAGGATTCCTTTGCAAGTATCGCATATGTTGCACGGATTGCCGTTTTGTGGGTTTGTGCAGTTTAAAGCGCGCGCGAAAATCTTCGCGGTCGAGGTTTTTCCGGTTCCTCGAGTGCCGCAAAAAAGGTAAGCGTGCGCGACGCGATCATTTATAATCTCGTTTTGGAGCGTTCGGCTGATATGCTCTTGCCCCACAAGATCGTCAAACGTCAGCGGACGCCATTTTCGGTATAACGCTTGGTAGGTCATTATATTTTTCACCTTTCGTGAATCGGAGTTTTAGCTTATTGCGCCCTGCGGGCTGTCTTGCGCTGACAAGCGCATATGTGCGGCTGCTGCCGCATAGCATTAAGGGTGTTATCGAACACCCTTAACAATCCCCGAAAATTTTTTCACAAAAAATTTAGTAAAACTAGCGGCGCACACGCGCTATAGCGCTATCGTAAACGCGCCGCTTATAAAGATGTGCAAACATCTACGTATCAGTTAAGTGCCTATGGCGGCAAAAGCCGCAAACTCGAACGAGCGCAGTGCTATATCTCGCTAATCTTTCCGCGAATGCGGTTCGCCAACTAATGTTTTTATTGTCGCCGGCTTTGGCGCAAATCGCCGCTTTTTGGCGTTTGCGACCATAGGCGACCGGGATTATTAAGGGCAGGGCCCTTAATGCCCGACCGGCAGGTCATAAGCCCTCGGGATGGTCCCGAAAAAGGTTTTAAGCCCGCCCCGCAGGGGCAAAAAAACAAAAATGCCATATGTTTGCGTTCGAAATGAGGCAACCCGCGTTACTTGTACAGTTAGCTCTTGCTCTGCGACCTCACGGCACACCGAAAAATTCGCTTATCGCTGCTGCGTTCCCGCCCTGACGAGGTTCACAAATCTTCGATTGCGTAAGACAAAGCCGTCAACACCACTTATACAAGGCAGCCGAGCCGCACAACATCCCTCAGCGCAAATTTTCATCCCCACTATAGCGGATTGTGGGTTACAGGGCACCGCTACCGCCCCAATTTAATATGGCACGGAACATTATATCATAAATTTTGAGAATTAGCAATAATAATTTTTGTCGAATGGAATATTATTGTAACGTTACAGTTGTAGACAATTGTAAAAATTTGTGATAAAATATGGAATATAGCAGATAAAGCGAATAGACAGGTTTAAGGAGCCGCGTATGATAAATAGAAAACATCTTCTTCCGATATGCTTGTGGTGCGTCGTAATTGTGTTGGCAATTTTTATTGTCACGCAACTTTTTCGCACGCCAAACTATCTGGAAGTATCGTTTATCGACGTTGGACAGGGCGACGCCGCTTTTATCCGCACGTCAAGCGATACGCGGGTTATTCTCGACGCCGGCGGAAGCATTATGGGCACATCAAACGTCGGACGCGATGTTGTTGGGTCTTTCTTGATACGGCGCGGAATTTTGTCGATCGATAAAGCAATTGCGTCGCATTATCACTCTGATCATGCGCGCGGAATTGTTGAACTTGCTGAAGTTGTGGAATTCCGACGGTTGCTTATGCCGGACGTGGATTATCACAATCCGTTGCGCCGTCAATTGACCGAAACCGCCCACCGAATCGGCGCGGATATTCACTATATCTCGCGCGGACAGGACGTAATTTTGGATCATTACACTAGATTTAATGTGTTGTGGCCGTTTCCGGACGGTCAATTTGAAGATAACATTGCCGGTCCGTTTTTCCGCGGCGGAAACGTCAACCACAACGACGATTCGCTTGTTATGCGATTGGAATACGGGAACACGTCGTTTCTTTTCACGGGAGATATTGAAAGCCGCGCCGAGTTTGCATTGCTTCGCGAACCGCGGATAAATGTTGATGTTTTGAAAGTTGCGCATCACGGTTCGAGAAGCTCGACAACCCAGGATTTTTTGAACGCGGTCGCTCCGCTTTATGCCGTTATAGGCGTCGCGCGGAACAGTCAGTTCGGACATCCGCACAGCGAAGTGTTGGACAGGCTAAACAGCGCAAATATCACAATTTATCGCACCGATTTGCATGGCACGGTTACATTTTTAGTTGATAGAAATGGAATTTTTACGATTCGGACGACTAGATAATATCGGGCTTAGCTAGGGGACGACAATTAAATCTCGCATATTTTCAAACACGGTTGGTCCAATGCCGTTTACATTCAATAAATCTTCGACGCGGCGAAATCCGCCCATTCGTTGCCGAAGGTCGATAATTCGCGCCGCGACTGCCTCGCCGACACCGGGCAGGGTTTGAAGTTCTGCCGAAGTTGCGGTATTAAGGTTGATTCGGCGTTGCAATCCGTCCGGGGTCATTTCGCCGCGTACAGGCACATGTACCTGCATTTGATCGTGCGCGATTTCGGCAAGGTTGATCGCGTCCAAAAACGCGTACTCGGTCGCTCCGCCCGCGATTTGCACTAAATCGTTGATACGGCTTCCGCGCGGAACCTCGTAAAACCCGGGCGCATAAACCGCTCCGGTAATATGTACGCCAATCACGTCAACGTTTACCGCACTCTCGTCATCCTCGTCGGTCGCAATGACGACGGGATAACCGTAAACGTCTCCGTCAACGCCGTAACGATCTCTTATCGCAAGACGCACAACGATAAACAACAACATGCAAGCGATAAGGATGATCGGAATGACAACCTCTTTTCTCGTTAGGAATTTAGGCATTCTTTTCTTCACTCTCCCTTTTCTTGACGTATTCTTTAAAAATAGTTTCGACAAAGTTCGAATAATTCTTATTTTCTTTTATAGCATACTTTCATTTATCTGTCAACTATTTGCAAGCTTTGATATAAAGAATAAAGGCTTGAAAGCGCTCTTTTTTGCTTTACGCCACGCGGAAGTTGTGATACAATGATGAGTAGAGGTGTTGAATGGTGAAAAAAGTTGAATTATTACTCCCTGCCGGGGATTTTTCGAAATTGAAAACCGCGTTTAAGTATGGCGCCGACGCCGTATATTTCGGCGGCGCCGAGTTTTCGCTGCGCACCGCAGCGGATAACTTTAGTATCGCTGATATGGAGCGGGCGGCGGAACTTGTCGGGGAATTAGGCAAGAAAATATATCTCGCCGCAAATATTATTCCGCATAACAGCGATATTGCGGAGTTTCGTAGGTATATCAAGGAAATTCGGCATATTCCATTAAGCGGAATTATCGTATCTGATTTAGGAATGTTCGATATCGCGCGGGAAGAATTGCCCGATGTTGAACTTCACGTTAGCACGCAGGCGAATATTTGCAATTATCAGTCCGCGAAGATGTGGCATAAACTTGGCGCATCGCGCGTTATACTCGCGCGGGAGTTGTCACTTGATGAAATTGCAGAAATTCGGGAAAATGTGCCGGAAACGCTGGAACTTGAGGCGTTTGTTCATGGCGCGATGTGTATTTCGTATTCGGGGCGGTGTTTGCTTAGCAATTACATGACAAACCGCGACGGAAACAGCGGGAATTGCGCGCAGCCGTGCCGTTGGAACTATCATTTGATGGAAGAAAAGCGACCGGGCGAATATTTGCCGGTTTACGAGAACGAGCGCGGGACATATATCTTTAATTCCAAGGATTTGTGTATGATTGAGCATGTGGACAAGCTGATCGAGTGCGGATTGTCGTCGTTTAAGATTGAGGGACGCGTGAAGAATGAGTACTACGTCGCGGCGGTGGCGTCTGCGTATCGTGACGCGATTGATACGTATTACAAAGATCCGCAAGGGTTTAAGACGAACCCTGATTGGCTTGCGGAACTTCGAAAAGTCAGTCACCGCGACTATACCACCGGGTTTTATTTTAATCGCCCCGGAAGCACAGAGCAGCATTATCACAGCAGTTCGTATATTCGCGAGTATGATTTGGCGGCGGTTGCGCAAAGCTATGACAGTGAGAGCGGACTTTTGACGGTTTTGCAAAAAAATCGGTTTTTCAAAGGCGATACCGTAGAATTTTTGCGCCCGTTCGGAAAATTTCATATTCAAACGATTGAAGAAATGTTTGACGAAAACGGTGAATCCATTGAGGTTGCGAATAAGCCGCAAAGTGTTATTAAAATTAAGGTTGATGGCGTTATTGAGGCGGACAGTATTATGCGAAAGCAAAAAAACTAATTTTACCATAATATTTTTACCCAGTTGTGTAAATAATTAGAAAGCGATTGAAAATTTCGCAGAATTGTTAAAATTAGATTAAATTTTGTAATATATCTTGACATTTTAGGGAAATAATGCTAATATTTAGAGTGAATTGCTGTTTTTATAAATAATGCACTTAATATAAGGAGGAGAAATAATGAAAAACACAAAAAGAATACTTATTTTCGCGCTTGTGATTGCGTTTGCGATTACAATGTTGCCAATGGCAATAGTTGCGAACACGGACGATAACGTTCCGGAAACTGTAGCACCCGCGTTGGGTGGAGCGCCTAATTTTAGTGATGTTCCGAACACATCGGCTCATTATCAAGCGATAACGGTTCTTGCGGCATTTGACGTTATCAGAGGTTTTCCGGGAGGAACTTTCGGACCGACCATGAACGTTACCCGCGCGGAATTTACCGCGATGCTTATGAGAACCATGAACCTTGACGGAATCGGTGACACGACAGGTGAACTTCCGTTTACCGATATATCTGACCCGAACGTTGTATGGGCAATTCCTAACATTATCACCGCAAGTGGTATGGGTATTGTTAACGGCGTTGGCGACGGGCTTTTCGCGCCGAACGAAAACGTTCTTTTCGAGCAAGCGGTTACAATGATCGTTCGCGCGCTTGGATATTCGGTTGTTGCGGCTGACCGTCCGGGAGACGCATGGTATTCAGGATTTATCTCTGTCGGACATCAGCAAGGCGTACTTGACAGAAGCGGCGGAACAGTTAATGCTCCGGCAACTCGTCAAACTATCGCTCAGTTGCTTTACAACTCTTTGGAAGTTCGAATACTTGAACAAAGAGGCGACAATTGGGTTACTTCTGACAGAACTTTCTTAAGAGACTTCCTTAACTTAGTAAGAAATAGCGGTGTTGTTTCAGCTAATAACGACACAGGCTTGGACCGTCCGAATGTTGTTATGAGAGCGGGCGAAATTCAAATTCGCGCGACAGAGCCGGGAACAAACCGTGTTGAAACACATAACTACAGAACGGAAAATCCTTCTGAATTCTATCCTTTGCTAGGACAAGAAGTTACTTTCTACTATTCTTTGAACGCGGCGGCGGGCGTGAGAGATTTGATTCTTGCGATTCCGAGCCCGAGAACAAGAATTACTACAATCGCGGCAAGTGCGCTTGATGTGTCGCCTTCCAGCAATACATCTATCAGGTATTTCAGAAATGAAGCGGATAGAAACTCAGTATCACTTGCAATTGACCCGAACAACGTTGTTATATTCAACGGCAGATTGTATGGTTCAACCGCGGCGAATAGCCGATTCAGACCAAACATGCTTCCGCGTGTCGGAGAAGTAAGAGCGATCGACAGTAACGGAAGCGGCGCTGCTGATATTATATTTATCAACAGTTATGAAGTTCTTGTTGTAAGAACCATAAACTCGAATCAGCATCAAATTATTGACACGAACACTCCGCACTTTGACGCTAACGGAAATCCTTCCACGGTTGCAAGAGAGCGCGAGCTTAATGTAAACAGCGGTGATTATGACCTTAGAATAATTAACCGAAACGGTCAAACCGTTAATTTCGGTAGCATCGTTCCGTGGAACATTGTTCACTTGAGAGAAAGTAACAGAGGCAACGGCGCGAGACAACTTAGAGTTGCGGTTGTTGTTAATGACGTAGTTACAGGATCGGTCAGCTCGTCTTCTCAGGATTCAATTACTGTGGGAGGCAGAACGTTGAATTTCTCTGCTGTTGCAGCGTGGGACATTAACGTTGCTTCAAACCCTGTTCCAAGACCGCAAGTAGGAGATAGCGGACGATTCTTCCTTGATATTGAAGGAAACGTTGTAATGTGGGACAGAACAGCGGCGACGACCAATGAAATAATCGGTTATATTATGGGCGTTAGAACAGGTGGCGGCGGATTGGGCACAGATTTTGTTGAACTTAACATCCGTCAAAGTAATGGTCAAATACAGGAACGCCGTCTTGCGCAAAACGTTAGAATTAACGGCACTACTCAAACCGGAGTGACTAATCAGCGTACGGCGCTTAGAGCTAGTGCTGCGTTGCAAAATCAAGATCCCGGCGCGTTTCCTGATGAAAGAGTAGATTATACCCAGCTTATAAGATTTGAAACTGCTGTTGTCAGCGGTCAAACTGTTATAACTGATATGATAACAGTTCGTCCTAATAACCCCGGTGCCGGCGATGTTAATATCGACTTAGTTTTGGCTCCGAATGTTACCGGACGAGAGTTTACTTTCACATCACCGGGTAACCTTACGGCTCCGGCAAGTGGCGGACGACCTGCGGTAAACCTGATTGTTACTGCTGAAACGTTTGTGTTTGTTGTTCCGACGAACCGAACTCTTACTGACCAGTTCCGTGTTCAACGACCGGCGCAAGCGTTTAGGAACAATGTTTCAGGTTATAGCATAGCGGCGTTTAATGTTACACCTGCGGGAGTTGCGAGATTTGTTGTATTGTTCGGCGGAGTTCCTGACCGAATTGACGCGACAACGGGCGTTGTTATGTTTAATCAAACGATACAAACTACCGGAGTTGCGGGACCTGCTCCTCACCTTCAAGGAAGATACCTTGCAAGCGGACGTAACGGCGGCGCGGCGCGAAATGTACAAATTGAAATTGCCGCGGGAGCTGTTGTTCGCGATTTTAGTGAAAATCCTAGCGGTGTTGTAGTTGCTAACGGTGTTGCCGGATTAAGAAGAGGCGATATCCTTAGATACGGAACTAATTCGCAAGAGCAAATTGACGAAATTCATGTTTTGTCAAGAGCAACCGTGCAACGTGGCTCAAGTTTCTTGGATGATCTTGATTCATCGGTGATTCCCGGTAATTCGCAATTTAGATTTATGCGCGGAAGCGTTTACGCGAGAGATGTGAATCCGGACGGACAGGTAAGCGTTTTGATAATGTCAGATCAAGTTTTGGCATCCGGAAACGCTAATCATACCGGAAATACCACCGGCGCTCTTATGAGACCAGACTTTAATAACGCGACATTTATGTCTCTTAGCATAGGATCGGGCGAGACAAGAATTTATGATTCGAACATTGCTATGCTTGATGGGCTGATGTCTTTCGATGAAGTAAGAGGAACAACCGTAAGACCGTCTGAATTGATTGTTTATATGTCTGAAGGCGTTGTTAGATTGGTTGTAAGAATAGATCCTCCAACAAACTAAGATAAAATTTATAATTTAACCTAAAAAGGGGGCGAAAGCCCCCTTTTTTAGTAGGAGAAGAGAAGCGGATATGGAAAAAGTCGTATTGGGAAAATCGAATATCGAAGTGTCTCGCTTATGTTTCGGCGGACTTACTGTCGGACCGCTTCAAGCGAATCTTACGCCGGAGATTGGCGGCGAAATTATCGCTTATGCCATCGATCGCGGCGTCAATTTTATCGATACGGCGCAGCTTTATCGAACTTATCCGCATATTCGCCGCGCGCTTGCGATTACGCGAAAATTCGACACGGTGATTGCGTCGAAAACGTATGCGTACGATCAAAACGGTGCGATCGCGGCGGTTGAAGAGGCGCGGCGCGCGCTTGACCGCGATTATATCGATATTTTTCTGCTTCACGAGCAGGAGAGCGCGCATACGTTGGCGGGACACCGGGCGGCGTTGGATTATTTGCTTGCATGTCGCGCGCGCGGGATTATACGCGCGGTTGGGATTTCGACGCACCATGTCGCGGGGGTTCGCGCGGCGATAGAGTTAGACGAAATTGACGTGATTCATCCGATGATAAATTCTCGCGGACTTGGAATTGTTGATGGAAGCGCGCGTGATATGCTTGCCGCGATTCGTGGTGCGCACGAAAAAAAAATCGGAATTTATGCCATGAAAGCGCTTGGCGGCGGGAATCTGATTAACGATGTTCATTCCGCGCTTGATTTTGTGCTTGAACAGCCGCATATTCATTCGATCGCGCTTGGAATGCAGTCGATTGCCGAAGTTGGTTGGAATATCGCGAAATTTGAGGGCAAATCGGCGGAGCAGTTGCCGGTCGAGGCGCGGAAGTTACATATTGAAGAATGGTGTAGTGCTTGCGGTGATTGTGTTTCGGCGTGCGGGCAGGCGGCTTTGCGGATTGCAGGTGACAAACTTGTTGTGGATGCCGGCAAGTGCGTGCTTTGCGGATATTGCGGCGCGAAGTGTGAGGATTTTTGTATTAAGATTTTGTAATTTGCAAGCGTAAGCGCTTCAAAGCCTTTGGCGGAAAGGAAAATATATGAAAATTCCAAAACTTACCCCGCGCCTTGCGTTGATTGCGTCGCTTGTGCCAAAGGACGTGATTGTCGCCGATATAGGCACGGATCACGCGTATATTCCCGCGTATTTGGTTAATTCCGGCGTTGCGAAGCACGCAATCGCTTCAGACATCCTTGACGGGCCGCTTAAAGCCGCGCGCGAGACGGTGGAACATTACGGTTGTGGCGATAAAGTGGAGCTTCGCAAATCTGACGGACTTGCGGAGTTTTCTGCCGGCGAAGCAGACACTTTGATTATTGCGGGAATGGGCGGCGTTTTGATTGCCAAAATTTTAGAGAATGGCGGCGATGTTGCAAAATCGGCAAAACGCTTGATTCTGCAACCCATGACCGCCGCGTATGAGGTGCGCAAATATTTGCACGAGAACGGATATTTTATCACCGAAGAACATCTCGCGCGGGAGGGCGACAAGCTTTACAACGTAATCGTTGCCGAGCCGCGCGGCGAAAAGCATGAAAACATCGACGAAGTTGCCGATTATTATGTCGGCAGACGGCTGATTGAAACGCGTCCGCCGCATTTTATTGAATATGTAAGGAAAATAATCAACAAATTCGAGGTTAAACTCGCGGGATTGGCACATAGCAGCGCGGAAGAGCTTGATATGATTATTACAGCTATCGAGCAAATATTAGAAAATTTGGAGGGCTTATTATGACGAAGTGTAAGGAAATTATGCAAGCGATAGAAGCGATTGCGCCGCCCGAGTTGGCGGAAAGCTGGGATAATATCGGGTTACTTGTAGGGAATTCAGAGCAAACCGTCGAACGAGTGTTCATATGCCTTGACGTGACGCAAAATGCTGTAAATGAGGCAGTTGAATTTGGCGCGGATTTAATAATCGCGCATCATCCGCTGATTTTCGCGCCGCAAAAGCGTGTAATCGAGCAGGATATCACCGGAAAAATTATAAGCACGCTTATAAAAAATAACATTTCCCTTTTTGCCGCGCATACGAATTTTGACAGCGCGCCGAACGGGCTTGCCGATATTTTGGCAAACAAATTGGAACTTAAAAACTCTCGCCCGTTCACAGCGGACGAATGTTTGGACGAATTAGGAAATCCAACCGACAGTTTCGGGCGCATTTCGCGTTGCGAAACCACAACCCTTGCTGAGTTCGCAAAGTTTGTGAAAGAGCGACTAAATGTTGCCGCTATAAAATATGCCGGTGACCCGAATCGCAAAATCGAAACTGTCGCGACTTGTCCCGGCGGCGGCGCCGACATGTTGTATCCCGCATTTCGCGCGGGAGCGGACGTGCTTGTCACCGCTGATATTAAACATCATATCGCGCAGTTGGCGGCCGAACTGGGAATCGCGGTAATTGACGCGGGGCATTTTGAGACCGAAGTTCTGATGTGCGATTTTATGAAAGAGTTTTTGAACAAAAAATTCCCCGCGCTTAAGGTTGAAACCTCAAGGGCAGGGAGTTTCTTTAAAACTGTGTAAGGGCGGCATTTGGCATACATCACATAAAGCAGTAGCTTTCGATACCGTGCATATAACTTGCAATGCAGATATCGCTTGCTTGCGATAAAAGAGGCGTGCCTCTGCCGCCTTTTTTATTCGAGTTTGCAAAAATGCTTGCTTGCGAGTGCATTTTTGATGCGACAGCCGGGTAAATACCGCGAGGCTTGCCTCGCAAGTGCCGTAAGGCACGGGTCCAGGGCTGGCAGAACCGTCAAAATCTTGATTTTGCGAACGGTTCGTCCTTGATGACTTCCCAAGAAAACGAGCCGATTGTTGGCGATGTTTGATTGGTTGAAGTCTACCGTGCCCTGGGGTAGATACCCATCATTTTTTATTTCGCGGATATGGTTCTTTTACATTGGTAAGCCCCAAAAGAAAGTCTATGCTGGTATTGTGAATATTAGCAATTTTAATCAGCATATCAAAGGGTGGTTGATTCACACCATTTTCGTATGCGGCGTATGTGGTTCTGCTTATAAATAATAAATCTGCTATATGTTGTTGCGTCCAATCATTGTCCTCTCTTAAATCACGAATTTTTAAATAAACCAAACGAATCACCTCAAGGCAATTATAAAATGACATGAATTGTGACATTGACATTTGACAGAATTTATGTCATAATATGCCCGAGAGGTGATTATTTATGTATACGGAAAAATTTTGCAAAAAATTATCGATACCATTAAAAATACTTAACTCGAAAATAGGCGAAAACCTTTATATCAGAGCATGGTTAGTCAAGAAAGTAAATAAAATGTTGGATAATGAAATATCACGAATTTTAAAAAATTATAATAAAAAAATAAATGAAAAAGCGGCGATTCAGCCTAACTGAGTCGCCGCTTTTCTATTATTTGTCAATTAAAAGCCAAACAACTTCCGTGTATTTTCCGCGGTGATATTGCACACTTCTTCATAGCTTAATCCCTTTATCTCCGCAACTTTCTGCGTGATAAGCGGCATATATGCGCTTGTGTTGCGCTCGCCGCGGTGCGGTTCGGGAGAAAGGTAAGGGCAATCGGTTTCAATCAGCAATCTATCTATAGGCAACATGCGAAGCGCGTCAATCGCAACACGCGCGTTTTTAAACGTCACCACGCCGCCGAATGATATATAGAATCCCATATTTATCAACTGTTCTGCCATTTCGGCACTTCCGGAATAGCAGTGCATCACGCCTCGCAACACGCCCTCGTTGCTCGTTTCCGGACAAAAACCGTCCGAAAAGCTTCGCCTTGCGGGCGGTTGCTCGTCTTTCCCAAAAAATTTCGAGCAATGGCTCTCATTTTTCGGGAACCCTATCTCGCTTTTCAAAATTTCAATACAGTCCGCGTGCGCGTCACGGTCGTGAATGACCACCGGCAAATTCAGCTCTTTCGCAAGTTGCAATTGCTTGCGGAACCAATATTGCTGCACGTCTCGGGGTGAGTTGTTGCGGAAATAATCAAGACCGATTTCGCCAATCGCAACCACTTTCGGATTGGCGGCAAGCGCTTTAAGCTCGGCAATGCTTTCGTCGGTCATGGATTTCGCGTAATGCGGATGAACTCCGACCGTCGCGTAAATAAAATCATGTTCCGCCGCAAGCTTCACACTCGCGCGGCTTGATCGCATGTCCGCGCCGATATTTATAACGTTGGTTATGCCTGAAGCGCGAATATCTTCTATTACCGACGCGCGGTCGTTGTTATATTGTCTGTCGTCCAGGTGCGCGTGTGAGTCGATTAGTTGCATTGTTGAGCTCCTTAAATTGTTAATATTTGCGCCTGCGGCGCGGGCTTTTAGGGCTTCGCCCTAAAAACCGTTTTTCAGAGCGAGGCTCTGTGGGCGTTGTGACCTGCCGGTCGGGCATTAAGGGCTCTGCCCTTACGGTAGGTTTCAACCAATCATGCTTCGTCAAAAAGCGACTCGCATTCTTGGGAAACCCTCAAGGACGAACCGTTAGCCAAAACAAGTTTTGGACGGTTTAGCCATAATCCCGGTCGCCTGGCGATCACAAACGCCCGACTCGCTTTGCTCACTGGATAATTCGACTACAATTTTGCAAAAATCAGCAAAATTAAGTCTCATTTACAAAAACCGCGATTTGTGCCGCGAGCGGCGACGAAAAAACGTAGATAGCCGCATTCGCGGAAAAACTAGCGACATATAACGCCGCGCTCGTTCAAGACCGATCCGCGCCTAAAAGCGCGAGATCTAATTTGTTGAGGGTGCGTTGATTGTAGTGACTTTCGCCCGCGGTTCCGCCACAACGGTTTTTGTTGTGGTCGGGGAGGGCGACGGTTTTGATCAAACTTTTGTCGCGCAAAAGTTCGGCAGATGGCTGTGGATTTTGCCAAAACCGCAAAATCTTACGCCCCTGCACTTTTCGACTACCGCTTGTGAAAAATCACACAAGCGAAGTCTCAAATGCTGGATTGTCAAGGACTGGTCCTTGACGCGCCGCGCGCGCCCGCGCAAAGCCTGCCGCCGTGGCGGCAAAATGAGTTTTTAGGGCAAAGCCCTAAAAACTCAACTCCTTCAACTTCTCATCCATATCAATTCTCGCGAAAAGCGGCGTTGGCGTTTCTGTAACCTTATCCGTGCCTGCGCCAATCTGCTCGTTTATCGAAACCGCCGTGTCCGGCATAAACGATTGCAGTAATTCCGCAACCTCGCGAATCGCTTCAATCAAATTATACATAACCGTTCCCAATCGCGGCTTGTTTGCCTCGTCTTTCGCTAAAACCCACGGCATTGTCTCGTCGATATACTTATTCGCGCGGTCAACAATCACCCAAATCTCCGCAAGCGCGTCGGCAACGTGGAAAGTTTTCATGAATTCCGCAACTTTTTGCGAACTTGCCGCGCGGGTTGATTTTAGGTCATCGTCAAATTTGCCGCCAAACTCGCCGGACGGAATCACGCCGCTAAAATACTTGTTAACCATCGAAACTGTACGGTTTACAAGGTTTCCAAGCGTGTTCGCCAAGTCGGCGTTGTAACGTGAGATAATATTTTCGTAAGTGATTGTTCCGTCGTTCGCGTACGGCATTTCGCGCAGGACGTAATACCGAACGGCGTCAAGTCCGAAATGCTTAACCAAATCGTCGGCGTACATAACGTTTCCGACGGATTTACTCATCTTATCGGTGCCCGAAAGCAACCACGGATGTCCGAAAATTTGTTTCGGCAAAGGCTCACCCAGCGCCATTAGAATAATCGGCCAATAGATGGTGTGGAACCGCAAAATATCCTTGCCGATTACGTGAACGTCGGCGGGCCAATATTTTTTGTATAAAGTGTCGTCGTCCTGCATAAATCCAAGCGCGGTGATGTAGTTTGACAAAGCGTCAAGCCATACATATATAACATGTCCGGGATCGAACTCAACCGGAACTCCCCAAGTGAACGACGTTCGCGAGACGCATAAATCTTGCAAGCCCGGCTTTAGAAACGTGTTAATCATCTCGTTTTTGCGCGATTGCGGCTGAATAAAGTCGGGATTTTCGTCGATATGTTTCATTAGACGATCTTGATACGCCGAAATTTTGAAAAAATACGCTTCCTCGCTCGCCTCCACGACATCTCGCCCGCAATCGGGGCATTTTCCGTCCACCAACTGCGCCTCTGTCCAGAATGACTCGTCAGGTATGCAGTAAAGCCCGCTGTATTCACCTTTGTAGATGTCGCCTTGGTCGTAAAGCTTCTTAAAAATCTTTTGAACCGCCGTTTTGTGATAATCGTCGGTGGTGCGGATAAATTTGTCGTAACTACAATTCATCATATCCCAAATATCACGCACAACTTGCGCGACATTGTCAACGTATTTTTGCTCGTTCAACCCTTCAGCCGCCGCAAGCTCCTGAATCTTCTGCCCATGCTCGTCGGTGCCGGTCAAAAAGAACACGTCATATCCCATTTGCCTGTGAAATCGCGCAATTGCGTCGCACAACACGATTTCGTAGGTGTTTCCGATATGCGGCTTTCTTGAAGTATAGGTAATCGCCGAAGTTAAGTAGAATTTTTTATTCATAAGTTCAGTCCTTTTTTAATTAGGAATATTATGCCATAAAACGAATCACATCATACCATAAGTTTCTTATATTGTCAACTGTTGACATATCTTTTGCCTTATGCTATAATATTTTAGAATTCCAAAAAAAGGAAGTGATTTTTAATGAGCGAGCCTAAAAAGACACCTCAAATAAGTGCGTTGACGGTTATGCGGCACGAGATAACGCAGCATTTACATAGCGCTTATAACACAAATCAACTTCTTTCAATGCGGCACAAAACTCCAAAAGACAAAAGAGATATGAGTCAAATAAAATCGGATGTTTTGTCCGCTCTTAAAAAATTCAGCAATTGGATAGACTATTCCGCGAATCCGAGCGAGTATGACGCCTATATGCAGACGAATCTTCAAAATGTGGATATCGTAAAAGTCATACGTAGCATTTATGAGCGAATAGTCGAGCTTGTCACATCGGAACATAAAATTAACTTTCAGCTTAAAACCGGGATTGAGTCGGTGTTTGTTGTAACCGACGTGAAGCGGCTTGAAACGATATTATACAATTTGATTTCCAATTCGGCGCGCCACGCCAATCGATTGGTAGACAACAAAATTGTTTTGGAAATTAAAAACAACGATACTGATGTTGTCATATCGGTTCGTGATTTGTCCGGCGGAATAACGCCGGAGGAAGAAGTCGAGATATTCGAAGCTTATAAAAGCGCCGAAGCGTCAACAATTTGTCCTGCGACCGGGTTAGGGCTTGGGCTTGCGGTGGCTTTGAAACTTGCGAATGAAATGCAAGGAAAAATTATGCTTGAAACGCTCGTCGGACACGGTTCGGAATTTTCGATTATCCTGCCTAAAAATCTTGAATTGCCGACAGGGACATCGGCTGTCAACGACGTGCACGACTCGTTTGCGCCTGATGAAACGGCGATTTTAATATATTTTTCGGACGTGTCCGAAAATGGGGAGGAGCAAATATGAGGAAGATAATATCCTTCATTATCGGAATCGCCATAATGCTATCGCCTGCTTTCGTGCTTAGCTCGCCCGTTAGCGTGGAAAATGATTCGCATGAGATATTGCTCGACGTGTTGGACATACTTCCGCTCCCCCGCGAGGAAGCGGAAGATAGTGAGGAAATCAGTTTGGATGAAATATGGACAAAGGCGGCATTTGCTCTTTGGGATATCGGTATTATTGCAGGATATTCACAAAGTCCAGCAGAACAACTTGACCGACCGGTTGCGAGAGCGGGTATGGCAGCATTAGTTTCAAGATTTTATGGGGCACCGCCTCTCTCTAGTAATAATATTTATATTATTGAAATTCATGATTTAAATGACGAAGAAAGATTGGCTGAATTTGAAAGAGTAAAAAACCAATTTAATTTAGAATATATAAACATAGTTTGGCAATCTGACATTCATCCGGGAATGTATGGAGTAGATGTTGTCGGAGATAGAAGTGTTTTTGCAGATGTTGAAAGAACTCATTGGGCAATCGGTATTTTACATTACGTCTACGATAAAGGCATAATCACCGGCGACGGTGACGGAAATTTTAGACCTAACGACGACATCACCGAGCGCGAGGCGGTGACTATGGTTGTTCGCGCGTTGGGATATAGCGAGCAAGCGCAAAGCTTAGGCGGATTTCCGTATGGATATATCCAAATTGCCGAAGAATTAGGATTGTTTGAACATACTACAATGGATATTGCCGCCGAAAGACGAGAATCGTTGCGCGGCAACGTTATTATGTTGTTGTATAACGCCATACAGTATCAAGCTGAGTTTGAATAAGAATAAGAAGGAGATAATATTTTGTTTATACTTGCGACGAAAATCTTAATATTCCTAATGCGTTTGCTTGGCGGCGGAAGCAGTAAGCCGGGCGAGCTTATTTTGAAAATTGACAAGCGCATACTCGCGAAGCTTACCCGCGGCTATAACGTTATTTTGGTCACCGGAACGAACGGTAAAACCACCACATGTTCGATGATTTACAACATCATGCGCCGCGCGGGCTTGAATGTTATCAACAATTCGTCGGGCGCGAATATGCCGGGCGGAATTGTTACCTGTTTCGCCGCGAATTACAAGTTTTTCGATCGCGCGAGCGACAAATACGCGATAATCGAGGTTGACGAGGCGTATCTTAAGCGCATTACCGCGCAGATAAAGCCGAAAGCCATTATCGTTACTAACGTTTTTCAAGACCAAGTGGACAGATACGGCGATATCGACGTGACCTTTAACATGATTATGGACGCGATCAAAAATACGCCGGAAAGTACGCTGATTCTAAACGGCGACGAGCCGCTTTTCGGCACGTTGCCGGTTCCGAATCCGTGCGTGTACTATGGATTTAACGTTCCGCGCGAGGGCGCGAACAACGCTGAAGAGGTGCTTTGCAAAAACTGCGGCACGGCGTATGCGTATAAAAGTGTTACCTTTAGCCGATTGGGGGATTATGCTTGCGGAAATTGCGGACAAGCGCGCCCGCGTCTTGATTATACCGTTGGCGGTGAGATGTCGCTTGCGCTTAACAAATCAGTGGTTACGATAAACGAGAAAAGCCTGTCCGTCGGCGTTCCGGGGTTTTATAATGTTTACAACGCGCTGTGCGCTTACGCCGTCAGTTCGTATTTGGGAATATCTCACGAGGTAATCGCCGCGTCACTTGCCGAACAGGTTAGCAAATTCGGACGTTTCGAGGTTATACCGGTTGACGAGAGTGAGCTTGTTATGCTGCTTATCAAAAACCCGGCGGGCGCGAATCAATGTATTGATACCGTTGCGCTTGACGATGGAAACATGTCGTTTTTGATCATGTTGAACGATAATGCCGGTGACGGAACCGATATTTCGTGGATTAACGATACGAATTTCGAAAAATTGGCGAGTATGGATTATTCTAATGTAATTGTCGGCGGCACGCGGGCGGCAGACTTGAACGAGCGGCTTAAATCGGCGGGTTTGAATAACACTAAAATATGCGGCACGTTTGACGAAATCCTCGCCGCCGTATCGGGGGAGAAGAAGCGTGTTTACGCGCTTTTGACATATACCGCGATGATTACGTTTCGGAAATATCTTGCGGGGAAAGGGTACACAAAAGGAAGTTGGTAGGTTGCGCTTGTTATAGTATGAATGAATAGTTGAATAAAAATAAAAAAATCATAATTGGAGGAGATTTTATGAACAAAAAAGCGTCTATCGGTATTGCTGTTGTGGTAGTTTTGGTTTTGGTGATAATAGCGGTTCTTGTTATAAACAATGGCGATAGTGGCGGTGCAGACGGAAGCCTGGACGGCACATTTGCGCACGGGGCGGAAGTGATTACGTTTGACGGAGAAAATTTCGTCGTTTCGGGCGGAGCGGGGCACAGACATTTGCCTAACGGAGAGGGCACTTTTTCGGTAACAGGCAACAATATTGAATTTACCTTTGACGACGGAAACGTGGAGACACGAAGATTTTCACACGATGGAAATTCGATAACGCTGGACGGACATCGTTATCCGCGGCGATAAGGCGCGTTGCGCCTTAGAGCGTTTTTGCGCCCTGTGGCGCGGGCTTAAACCTTTTCAGCGAAGGCGCTGTAGCAATTGCGTTTGTCAGCGCAGGACGACAAGGGTGTGTTGACACCCTTGTCAAGCCCCAAAAAACTTTAAAAAGTTTTATCAAACACGCGGCGGCGGTCAATCGCGACAAATCAAACTTCGTCAACAAACGACTCGTTTTCTTTGGCGATTTTCACAGGGGTGGCATTAGCCGAATTAAAAACAAATTCGGATGCCACTCCCCAAACGCGCTATAGCGCTATTGTAACCGCGCCGCTATAAAGATGTGCAAACATCTACGTATCAGTTAAGTGTCTACGGCGGCAAAAGCCGCAGGCTTGACTGAAATAGTATTCGCACTCGTTAATCTTTCCGCGAATGCGGTTCGCTAACCAATGCTTTTATCGTCGCCGGCTTTGGCGCAAATCGCGTATTTTGCGTTTGCGACCATAGGCGACCGGGATTATTAAGGGCAGAGCCCTTAATGCCCGTCGGGCAGGGCATAAGGCTTCGGAGCCTTGCTCTGAAAAAAGGGTTTTAGGGCAAAGTCCTAAAAGCTCCGCGCCCTTAGGGCGCAACGCTTACAAAGCCTTGCATTGAAAAACAAAAAGGATTGACAAATGTCAATCCTTTTTTTATAATATAACTTATGAAAATTTCTAACTTAACCCTGCAAAATAACCTATTCCTCGCGCCTATGGCGGGAGTGACCGACCGCGCGTATCGAGAGATCACCCAACCCTTCGGCGTCGGATTAATGTACACCGAAATGGTAAGCGCGAAAGGTTTATATTACAATGATAGCAAGACGTCCGACCTTCTGCAAACGTCCGAGGTTGAACGTCCGATTGGCGTACAAATTTTTGGTTCCGAGCCGGAAATTATGGGACAAATCATGGATAAGGCATTGCGTTTCGGCGGCGAGCTAATCGATATCAATATGGGTTGCCCCGCGCCGAAAATTGTCAACAACGGCGACGGAAGCGCGCTTATGAAAAATCCCAAGCTTGCGGCGGACATCGTTCGCGCCGTTAAGACTACGTCCCCCGTTCCCGTGACGGTGAAAATCCGTGCGGGCTGGGACGCGGGCAGTATCAACGCCGTCGAATTTGCGAAATACTTAGAGGACGCGGGGGCGGACGCGATTACGGTTCACGGACGGACGAGAGAGCAGTTTTACAGCGGATTTGCCGACCTTTCGGTGATTGCTGACGTAGTTCGCGCGGTTGGCGTTCCGATTATCGGAAACGGCGATGTGAAAAGCCTTGCGGACGCGGAAAATATGGTTGCGCAGACGGGTTGTTCGGGTGTTATGATTGGGCGGGGCGCGATGGGGAACCCGTGGATTTTCAGCGGTGAGATTCCAACGCTTGAAGAACGTTTATCCACGGCAAGGCGGCATATTGCGCTGATGGTGCAATACAAAGGCGAATATCGCGCAATTAAAGAGGCGCGGAAAGTTTTGGGCTGGTATTTCGCCGGAATCCACGGCGCGACAAAGCTTCGCCGTGAGGTGAATACAGTGGAAACACTCGACGATGTAGAAAAATTGTTGGAAAAAGTTTCGCAAAACACTTGATAATTTTACCAAAGTAAGATACAATAATGGGTGGAGCAGGCAAGCCTGCACCCACCCTGACGTTGCAATGCATGCAATCATTGCATTGTGTCGCGAGGGATTCAAGTTTCATGTATTCTAAAAAGGAGCGTGTATATAATGAATTTTAACAAAAAAACAGTTGAGAACATTGACGTGAAAGGTAAAAAGGTGCTTGTGCGTTGCGATTTTAATGTGCCGCTTGACGGCGAGAAAATCACGGACGAAACAAGACTTAAAGGCGCGTTGCCTACCATTAAATACTTGCTTGATAATAACGCGAAGGTGATTTTATGCTCGCATTTGGGGCGTCCGAAAGGCGAATTTAATCCGAAATTCAGCCTGAAACCTATTGCGGCTAGACTTTCTGAACTTCTTGGCGTGAACGTTGTGATGAGCTCTGACGTTATCGGCGACGACGCGAAGGCAAAAGCGGCGGCGCTTAACGAGGGTGAAGTAATACTCCTTGAAAACGTGCGTTTCCACGCCGAAGAAGAGAAAAACGACCCTGCTTTCGCTAAAGAATTGGCAAGCTTGGCGGAAATTTTCGTTAACGACGCATTCGGAACGGCGCATCGCGCGCACGCTTCAACTGCGGGAGTTGCGGACTATCTGCCTGCGGTTATGGGATATTTGATTAAAAAAGAGGTTGACTTTATGGGCGGCGCGGTTGCAAATCCCGAGCGACCTTTTGTTGCTATACTTGGCGGCGCGAAAGTGTCGGATAAAATTAAAGTTATCGAAAATTTACTTGATAAAGTTGATATTTTGATTATCGGCGGCGGCATGGCGTATACTTTCGCGAAAGCTATGGGCGGCGAGATTGGCAAGTCGATTTGCGAGAACGACAAACTTGATCTTGCGTTGGATATTTTGGCGAAAGCGGAGGCAAAAGGCGTAAAATTGATGTTGCCGTGCGATACTGTGGCGGCGGACGATTTCTCGAACGACGCGAATCGTAAAACGGTTCCGACTAAAGCGATTCCCGCGGATTATGAGGGTTTGGACATCGGGCCGGAAACGATCGCGGCATTTACGGCGGCGATTGCGGGCGCGAAAACCGTGCTTTGGAACGGACCTATGGGCGTGTTTGAAATGCCGAATTTTGCGGCGGGAACAAAAGCGATTGCGAAAGCGGTTTCCGAAGTTGTGGGAACTACCATTATCGGCGGCGGCGACAGCGTTGCGGCGGTTGAGCAAGCGGGATATGCGCCGAAGATGTCGCATATTTCTACCGGTGGCGGCGCGAGTTTGGAATTCCTTGAGGGGAAAGAGTTGCCGGGGATAGCGTGTTTGCAAGATAAATAGCGCCCTGCGGGCGCGGGCTGTCTTGCGCTGACAAGCGCATATGTGCGGCTGCTGCCGCAGAGGTTTGCGCCCTATGGGCGCAGGTTTTTAGGGCGTTGCCCTAAAAACCCACTTTTGCCGCCGCGGCGGTAGGCGTTGCGCGGGCGCGCGCTGCGCGACAAGGACCAGTCCTTGTCAATCCAGCAAGTTTTTGTGCGTCAAAAACTTGACTAAAACCGTCGCCCACCCCGCCGCGACCCACGCAAAAAGCGCGCGGGTACCCCGCTGGCGGAACCATGGGCGAAAGTTAGTGTAAACATAGCACCATACCCAAATAATATCTCGCGCTTTTAGGCGCGGTTCGGTCATTGATACGAGAGCGGCGGCACATCTCGCTAGTCTTTCTCGACTCGCTTACGCTCACTAGATAATTCGACTACAGCTTACAAAATGCGTAAGCTAAGTCTCATTTACCGCGAATGCGGCTCGCTAACCCAAATAGCGGCGCGTTTTTGATAGCGCGAAAGCGCGTTTGCGCCGCAAGGTTTTGTTAAAACTTTTTTAAAAGTTTTTCGTGGATTGACAAGGATTTCGACAAATCCTTGTCGTCCTGTGCTGACAAGCACAAATGCTACAGCGGCTTCGCTGAAAAATTGGATATTATCCAAAAGAATTAAGGAGATAAAACATGAGAACAAAAATTATCGCAGGAAACTGGAAAATGAACAATAATTGCGCCGAGGCGGTTGAATTGGTGAAAGAACTCAAAGCCAAAGTCGCGGACGCAAAATGTGAAGTAGTGATTTGTCCGAGTTTTACAAGCTTATGCTGTGTTGCGCCCGAAATTAAAGGAACAAACATCAAATTAGGCGCTCAAAACGTGCATTTCGCGCAAAACGGCGCGTTTACCGGCGAAATTTCGGCGGATATGCTAAAATCTATCGGCGTCCTGTACGCTATTATCGGACATTCCGAGCGGCGGCAATACTTCGGCGAAACCGACGAAACGGTTAACAAACGCACAATCGCCGCGCTTGGCGGCGGATTGATTCCTATCGTTTGCGTTGGCGAGCATTTGGAGCAGCGCGAGCAGGGAATTACCGAAAAAGTTGTTGTCGAGCAGACGAAACTTGCGTTTACGGGCATTTCGGCGGCTGACGCTGAAAAGGTTGTAATCGCATACGAGCCGGTTTGGGCGATTGGAACGGGAAAAACCGCGACAAGCGAGCAGGCGAACGAAGTTTGCGCGATTATTCGTAATACGATTAAAGCGCTTTACGGCGACGATGTTGCGGCGAAAATTCGTATCCAATACGGCGGCAGCATGAACGACGCAAACGCGGCGGAACTTCTTGGTATGAGCGACATTGACGGCGGCCTAATCGGCGGCGCGAGCTTGAAAGCGGACGCTTTCGCGGTTATCGTTAAAGCCGCGGGGTGACTCCCAAAAATATAAGCTTGCATAAGATTGTGTGCAATTTCGATTTTGGACTGACCGCCGCGTACAAGTGTACGCAAGGGAGGGGCGGTCAACTGTTGCCAAATCAAAGATTTGGACAGTTTTCACAGGGGCACCGTTCGCGAAATCAAAGATTTCGACGGAGTTCCCAAAGTCGGAAGTGCGCGCAATCTTATGCAAGCCCTAAGGTAGGGATATATATTGAAAAAACCATATTTATTACTAATAATGGACGGCTACGGCGTTAACCAACGCGACGAGGGGAACGCAATCCGTGCGGCAAAAACGCCTAATTTGGACAGGCTTTTCGAAACCTGCCCGAACACGGTGCTTCACGCAAGCGGCATGGACGTCGGGCTTCCAGAGGGGCAGATGGGGAATTCCGAGGTTGGGCATACCAATATCGGCGCGGGACGGATTGTTTATCAAGAGTTGACGCGGATTACAAAGGCAATTTCGGATGGAGATTTCTTCGAGAACGCCGTGCTTTTGGACGCGATCGAAAACTGCAAGAAAAACGATAAAGCGCTGCATCTTATGGGCTTGCTTTCCGATGGCGGCGTGCATAGTCATAATACGCACCTTTACGGATTGTTAGAACTTGCGAAGATGGCGGGACTTACAAAAGTTTACGTGCATTGTTTCCTTGACGGGCGGGATGTTCCGCCGTCGAGCGGCGCGGACTATGTTTCCGAGTTGGTCGAGAAAATGCGTGCTATGGGAATCGGAGAAATCGCCACCGTTATGGGACGCTATTACGCGATGGATCGTGACAATCGTTGGGATCGTGTGTCGAAAGCGTACGACGCGATGGCGCGCGGCGTTGGCGAGAAAAACACTTCCGCCGTTGCGGCGGTTGAGGTATCCTACAACGCGGAAGTCACCGACGAATTTGTTGTTCCGACGGTGATTACGAGGGACGATAAGCCGATTGCAACCGTGCAAAACGGCGACAGCGTGGTGTTTTTCAACTTCCGTCCCGACAGGGCGCGGGAAATCACCCGCGCGTTTGTGGACGCTGATTTTACCGGGTTCGAGCGGGATTATATCCCGACGTTTTTCGTGTGTATGACGCAGTATGACGCCGCAATGCCGAACGTGAAAGTGGCATTTTCGCCGCAAAGTTTGGCAAACACTTTCGGCGAATATATAAGTGAAAAAGGGCTTACACAGCTTAGGATTGCGGAGACCGAGAAATACGCGCACGTTACGTTTTTCTTCAACGGCGGCGTTGAGGCCGAGTTCACGGGCGAAGATCGCGCGCTTATTCCGTCGCCGCAGGTCGCGACGTATGATCTGAAGCCTGCAATGAGTGCGTTTGAGGTTGCGGACGAGGCTGTCGCGCGGATTAAGTCGGGCAAATATGACGTGATTGTGCTGAATTTCGCGAATTGCGATATGGTTGGGCATACGGGAATGTTTAACGCCGCGGTTCAAGCGGTTGAGGCGGTTGACGCTTGCGTTGGCAAGGTGATTGACGCGGTAAACGAGATGAACGGCGTCGCGCTTATCACGAGCGATCACGGAAACGCCGACCAAATGATTGATTATACGACAAAAGGCGCGTTTACGGCGCATACGACGAATGTTGTTCCGCTGATTCTGGTTGGAAGTGATAAAAAGTTGCGCGTCGGCAGACTTGCGGACTTGGCGCCGACAATGCTTGACTTAATGGGCTTTGAAGCGCCGGTGGAAATGACCGGCGAGAGTTTGGCGGAGTAAAGCTAAATTTGGGCAAAAAAATATGCTATAATGCTTCGGAAGTGATAGGGGTTGTTTCTCGGAAAGGAGCCTCTATGGAGTACATAATAGTTTTACTAATTATGTTATACTTACTAAAGGATTCTAAATAAGAAAAACCACCTCGGTTAAGGCGGCGTTTTCTACAATTTACTATTAAACTAGAGAACGACCGTGCAACCAATCGCTTCCGAAACATTGTAGCATATTACCCTAACTTTGTCAATACATTTACGAAAATTATTAAAATATCATATACAAGGCAACGAAAATTGCGTGAGATTTCGTCGAAACAAGGGGCGAAAAGCCGCAGGCGTATGGGGTATACGTTGAGGACTTTTCGTCCCCGCAGTTTCGGCGGAAGATTGCGTGATTTTCGTTGCCGAAAAGGAGAGAAAAACATGAAAGATTACATTCCAATAGAGAGCGTATTCGCGCGGGAGATTATGGATTCGCGCGGAAACCCGACCGTTGAGGTTGAAGTTATCGTTGACGGCGGAGTTATGGGCCGAGCGGCGGTACCGAGCGGCGCGTCAACAGGCGCGTTTGAAGCGGTTGAGCTTCGCGACGGCGACAAGTCGCGTTACATGGGTAAAGGCGTTGAAAAAGCGGTTGATCATGTCAACGGCGAAATCGCCGACGAACTGTTAGGCATGAACGTGCTTGACCAAGTTGCGATTGACAAATTGATGATTCAACTTGACGGAACGCCGAATAAAGCGCGTTTCGGCGCGAATGCTATTTTGGGCGTTTCTATGGCTTGCGCGAAAGCGGCGGCGGCAGCGTTGGGAGTTAGCTTGTACCAATATATCGGCGGCGTTAACGCGAAAACTTTGCCGGTTCCGATGATGAATATTATCAATGGCGGAAAGCACGCGGATAACTCTGTAAGCTGTCAAGAATTTATGATTATGCCGGTTGGCGCGAAGTCGTTTAAAGAAGCTTTGCAAAACTGCGCGCAAGTGTTCCATACGTTGAAAGACGTGTTGCACGACAAAGGGTACTCAACCGCTGTCGGCGACGAGGGCGGCTTCGCGCCGAACCTTAAATCTGACGAGGAAGCATTGCAAGTAATTATGGAAGCAATCGAGAAAGCCGGATTTAAGCCGAACACTGACTTCAAAATCGCGCTTGACCCTGCTTCTACCGAAATGTATGAAGAAGCGAAGAAAAAAGGCAAAGAAGGCTGCTACTATTTCTGGAAACAAGACATCATGAAAACGCGCGAAGAAATGGTTGACTTCTGGGCTGACTGGGCGGCGAGATATCCGATCATTTCAATTGAGGACGGCATGAGCGAAGACGATTGGGACGGCTGGAAGCTGCTTTACGACCGAATCGGCGACAAAGTTCAGCTTGTTGGCGACGACTTGTTTGTTACAAACACTGAGCGTTTGTCAAAAGGAATCGAGCTTGGCGTTGCGAACTCAATCCTAATCAAAGTAAACCAAATCGGAACGCTTACCGAAACTTTGGAAGCTATCCAAATGGCGAACAGAGCGGGTATGACCGCTGTAACGTCGCACAGAAGCGGCGAAACCGAAGATACTACAATCGCCGACATAGCGGTTGCGACGAATTCGGGGCAAATCAAAACCGGCGCGCCGTCGCGAACCGACCGCGTTGCGAAGTATAACCAACTTCTTAGAATTGAAGAAGAACTTGACGAAGTTGCTGAGTACCCCGGGCTTGCGGCATGGTTTAATTTGAGAAATAAGTAATAGTTAAATAAAAAAGAGCCGAAAGGCTCTTTTTTTATTCATATTATTTTCTAAACTTCCATAATAACAGGCAGAATCATCGGTTTTCTCTTCGTTTTCGCGAACAGGTAATTTCCAAGCGCGCTCTTCACCTGCATCTTAATCGAATTCCAATCGGCGGAATTTCTGTCATCGAAAGATTCAAGCGCATCAAGCACAATTTGCTTAATCTCGCCCATTAAATCCTCCGACTCGCGAACGTATACAAATCCGCGGGAAATTATATCAGGTCCCGAAATGATTTCGCCGCTTGATTTTTCCATTGTTACAACGACGACAATCAATCCGTCTTGCGCCAAATGTTTTCGGTCGCGCAAAACAATGTTTCCAACATCGCCGACGCCAAGCCCGTCAACAAGCACATATCCCGACGGAACCGAGCCGGTGATTTTACCTTCATTCTCCGAAAGCTCCAAAACTTTTCCGTTTTCCAAAACGAAGATGTTCTTTTTGTCAATTCCCATTTTCTCGCCGAGCTCTTTACACTTTTGAATGTGCCGAACTTCGCCGTGAACCGGAACAAAATATTTCGGTTTCGCAAGTCCGAGGATAATTTTAAGCTCCTCTTGACACGCGTGCCCCGAAACGTGAACCGCTTCAAGGGATTCGTAGATAACTTCCGCGCCCTTTTTAAACAGCTCGTTAATTACGTTTGAAATGGTTTTCTCATTGCCCGGAATCGGGCTTGACGAGAAGATTATAAGATCGTTATGATCGATGCTGACCTGCTTATGGTCGGAAGAAGCCATACGAGAGAGCGCCGCCATGGACTCGCCCTGACTTCCGGTTGTAACAATTACAAGCCGCTCTTTCGGGTAATTCCGTATTTCGTCAAGATCAATTAGAATGTTTTTCGGAACCCGCATATATCCGAGTTCCATAGCGGTGGTAAGCAAATTCACCATACTTCGCCCCGTCACCGCAACCTTGCGGTTAAACTTTTCCGCCGCGTCGATGATTTGCTGCACCCTATGTATGTTGGACGCGAAAGTCGCAACAACAATTCGTTTTTCACAGCCCTCGAATATCTTCTCAAACGCCGCGCCAACCGTACTTTCACTCATTGTATAGCCCGGTCGCTCAGCATTCGTGCTGTCCGCCATAAGCGCAAGCACGCCTTGGTTTCCAAGTTCGCCAATCCGCGCCAAGTCAATCATTTCGCCGTTAATAGGCGTGCAGTCGATTTTAAAGTCGCCTGTGTGAATAATCGTTCCCGCGGGCGTAGTGATTGCGACCATTACAGAGTCCGCGATACTGTGGTTCGAGCGTATAAATTCGAAGTGAAACTCGCCCAAGCGAAAACTTTCGCCCGGATTTTTAACGTGCAACTTGCTTTTGTCGAGCATTTTATGCTCTTTAAGCTTGTTCGTTACGATTCCAAGCGTCAATTTCGTGCCGTAGACGGGCACATTAAACTCCTTGAGCACATACGGAACAGAACCGACATGATCCTCATGTCCGTGCGTCAAAACAATCCCTTTGATTCGGTTTGCGTGCTTCTGAAGATACGTAATGTCGGGGATTACAAGGTCAATTCCGAACATTTCCTCATTCGGGAAAGCCACGCCGCAGTCGAGTAGGATAATATCGCTTCCATACTCGAACACAGTTAAATTTTTACCAATTTCATTCATTCCGCCAAGAGGAATGATTTTGATTTTCTTCGCCGGCTGAAGCAATCCTTTTTTCTGATTACCCGTGCTAATCATAGCATTATTTCCGCCGCTGCTCGCTTTTTTCTTTTTCGGCGCGCTTTGATTGTTAGCAGGCGCAGCCTGTTTTGTTTGCGCCGCGTTTTTCGGCGCGCGTTTTTTCGGGTTTTTGTTCCCGGTTTCGTTGCCATTTACGTTTTTGTCAATGGTTGTTTTGTTATTACCTAATTGCATTTTTACCTCCAATTTTTACAAGCGAAAAAGGCGCATTTTCTTTGTGCGCAACAAAAATTTACCCTTATATATTTGGGCATTTCTCGCATATTAAGTTAGTCCGCTCGATACTACATCGCTTATAGTATATCACACTTTTTAAAGTTTGGCAAGTCTTTTTATTCGAAAAGCAAAAATGTTTGCTTGCAAGGTCATTTTTGCGCTGACAGCCGATTGCATACCCCGCAGTTTGCTGCGGGCTGCGCCGCTAGGCGCGAGGGCGGGGCTTGCCCTGCCGTATGATACTCGTCATCTCATTTTCGAAAATATTGCAAAGTTCGGTTGAGGTTTCCATGTCCGGACCGTCCGCGATAATGCGGCAGGTGTTTTTATAATTATCAGGCAAAATCAGCGTCCAGCCGCCGTTTTTATAGATTTTTATCCCTTCCGAAATCTCCATTTTATCGTCTTTATATCGGCTGATAAGTTCCTTGATAACTTTGCCTTTGGCGGTGTCGGGGCAGTCAATTTCCACTTCTTGCTTATAAAACCGCGGAATTTTCGCAACCATTTCGTCAAGCTCGATATTGTTTATATTCAGAAAATCTAAAATCTTCACCGCCGCGTAAAGCCCGTCATAGCAAAGCTTAAACTGCTCCATACACCCCGATTTAAGCATTTGATTCATAAATTCCGCGTCCGACGTTTTGGAATAGCTTACGCGCAGCCCCGCCGCCTGCGCCATTTCCACGATTTTCGACGACGTGTTTATGGGAAGAACCGTGCAACCCTTCTGCTTGCCCGCCGCCTGCATGTATACGCACAGCGCGAGATAGCCGTCAGGCGAGATGCGATTGCCGCGCTTGTCGTAAAGCGTAATCCGCTCGCCGTTTTCGGAAATATGCGCGGTAAAGCGCTTTTCGCCCAAGTCTTGCGAAACTTTTTTCTCGATTTCGGAAAATATCGACGCCATATGTTCCGACACCATTTCGGACTTTGTTTGAAGCTCGACATTGCGCATAAATTGCGGACTTTTTATGCCGTTTATCAAATCGCGTAGATAATAATATTTATAATTTTTGACTTCCATTAGATACTTGATATTCTCCGGCTCGCATCGCACAAAATCCTCTCGGATAAACGCGGTTTCAAGCTTGCGCTCCAACCCACGAGTGATATTCGCGCCGAAATGGTCGAGAAGCGCGATTACGAGGGTTTGCTTGTTGTCGGCTTTAGAAATGCTAAGGTGAATCCCGCCATCCAAGCCGTAAAATCGAATCGCGCTGCGGCTTATCGGAAGGGCTTGCTCGCCGAAATGATAGACTTGCACGCCCGACGAGAGCAGTCCCGCGACGACTGCGTTGGTGAGCATATCACCGGATGGGTGCGTTTCGAACGCGATGCCGACTTTTGTATTGTCAAGCCGTTGTTTGCCTGCGCCGCTTAGCATAATCGACCCAAACGCCGCGCCGAGCTTGCTTGCAAATTCGGGAGTTATATCGACATTGATCTCGCCGCAAACGCCCCGCTCGCAAAACAGCTTTTTCCCCGCAAGCTGCCCCCAAACCATATTGTCTTTCACCGTGATGTTATCATCAATATTTTTGTTCGCCCAAATTCGGATATTCGACGCGACGATTGCCGAATTTCCGATGTTTGTATTCTCGCCGATTATGGTGTTTTCCGAGACGATGGAATGTTCGCCGAGTGTGACGTTATTGCACAAAACCGCGCGGCGAACCTGTGCGCCGTAATTTGCGGTCACATTATCCCACAAAATTGCGTGTTCAAGAAAACTTTTCGATTTTACCGTGCAACCTTTCCCCACAACGCTGTACGGCGCAATCACCGCGCCGGGTTGAATATTCGCGCCGCTACAAATATACGCGGGCGGTTTGATAACCGCTTCAAGCGCGATTGTGACGCCGTCTTCGACGTAAACGCCGTTTTGCTCGGCCGCTTTAAGAGGCAAATTCGCCTTTTTATCGAATATGTCCGTGTGGCATTGGATATACGCTTCGGTGTCCCCAATGTCGCACCAATAGCCGCTTGCGGCATAGCCGTACATCGGCTCGCCCGTTTGCAGTAGCTTTGGGAACAAATCTTTACCGAAATCGTAAAACTCGCCCGGCGGGAACATTTGCAAGACTTTCGGGTTTAAAATATATATCCCGGTGTTCGCCATATCGCTTAGGATTTCGGAAAAGTCGGGCTTTTCTAAAAAACGTTCAATCCTGCCGTCCGAATCCGTCACAACCACACCGTAATCAAGCGGTTTTTCGACCTTTGACAAAACTAACGTCGCAACTGCGTTTTTCTTGCGGTGAAACTCAATCGCCGCCGTCAAATCGATATCGGTAACCGCGTCGCCGCTTATGACGATAAAATCGTCAGACAGGAATTCTTCGGCGTTTTTAACGCTTCCGGCAGTTCCAAGCGGCGATGTTTCGATAAAATATTCGATATTCACGCCGAAATCTTCGCCGTTTTTAAAATAATTGATAATTTCCTGCGGCATAAATTGCAATGTTACGCCGATTTCGGTGATGGAGTGCGCTTTTAGAAGATTGATAATATGCTCCATTGCGGGCGTTCCCATCACGTTTACCATCGGTTTCGGTTTGTTTATCGTAAGCGGCGCGAGCCGATTGCCAAATCCTCCCGCCATAATTATAGCACGCATATCGTAATCCCCTTTAATTATATAATTATTACTCATTTTTCACTAAAATTAGTAATTTTATACAATTAAAAAGGAACGCCGCTTGGACGTTCCCACAATCTATTCAATTCGTCGTCGGCAGAGTAATCAGCACCTCGGTAAACCGCCCATATTCGCTGTCTATTTTGATATTTCCTCCGTGGTTGGTGATAATTTCCTTGGCAATCGCGAGCCCAAGCCCCGTTCCGCCGCGCTCGCGGGAGCGATCTTTGTCAACCCGATAAAATCTGTCGAATATATGCGGCAAATCCGCCGCCGGAATTCCGATTCCGTTATCTCGTACTTTTATATAAAGCTCGCCGTATATTTTCCCGGCGAAAATTTCGATTGTGCCGCCGCCTTTTGTGTATTTCATGGCGTTCGAAATAAGGTTCGTAATCACTTGCTCCATTTTATCTCTGTCGGCGTAAATGCGGGACGGAAGCTCGGTCGTCGTCGAATATGTCAACGTTTGGTCGTTATTTTTCGTTTCGATTGAGAATTTGGTTTCGATTGATTTTAAAAGCTTGTCCGGCGAGAAATATGTGCGATTCCACACCACACGACGTGAGTCGTAACTTGAAATGTCAAGCAAATCCTTCACGATTCGCGTCATTCGGTCGGCCTCGTTTTCCATGATGCTCAAAAATTCCATCGCGGTGGTTCTATCGTCCAACGCGCCGTCTTGCAGCGTCTCGGTATAAGCTTTTATGGTCGCGAGCGGCGTGTTCAGCTCGTGCGACGCGTTCGCGACAAACTCGCGGCGCGTATTTTCAAGCGCGATTTGCTCGGTAATATCGCGGAACACGGCAATAACGCCCGCCGTCTTTTCGCTTCCCATTTTAAAGGACACAAACTTCGCGCCAATCAGCTTGTCATCAATTTTGATTTGCCGCTCGACGGTTCGCTCACGTTCTAAGTACAAAAACTCCGCCATACATATGTTGACGCCCAGTTTTTCGAACAATTCGTCAAACATCACGCCCGGATTCTCGTTAGGAATTTTCAGCATCTCTGCGGCGGTGTTGTTCATATGGATAACGTTTTGCAAGCTGTCAAACGCGATTACGCCGTCGGTGAGATTTTGAAGTATCATCTCAACCTTGTTCTTCTCGCTCGACATTTGCTCGACGGCATCTTTGATTATATCGTTTGCGCCATTATTAAGTTTGCGTTTTTTGAGAAATTTGAACATGGGTTGACATCCTTTTTTGCGCTTACAGCGCGGGGTTTGCCGCCAACGGCGGCGGGGTTTTAGGGCTTTGCCCTAAAATCCTTTTTGCCGCTGAGGCGGCGAGCTTATGTCCTGCCGGACGGGCGGCAAGGGCTCTGCCCTTACCAATCCCGGTCGCCTATGGACGCAAACGCCAGCGGTCAACCGTACCCAATCAAACTTCGCCAACAGACGGCTCGTTTTCTTGGACGGTTTTCACAGGGATGGCATTAGCCGAATCCCAAAAACGGATTCGGAAGCCACTCCCAAAGCGGCGATTTGCGCCAAAGCCGGCGACAATAAAAGCATTGGTTAGCGAGCCGCGTTCGCGGTAAATGAGACTTAGCTTGTATATTTTACAAGCTGTAGTCGCGGTAGACTTCAGCCAATCGAGCTGCGGTAAAAACCGCCTTGCTCTCTTGGGAAGTCCTCAAGCACGAACTGTTAGCAAAATCAAAGATTTTGACAGTTCAGCGAATTATCCAGCGAGCGTAAGCGAGTCGGGAAAGATTAGCGAGATAAAACGCCGCACTTCGTTCGAGAGCGACCCGCGTCTAAAAGCGCGAGATGTTATTTGGTTGTATGTGCTATGTTTGTAGTAACTTTCGCCCGTGGTTCCGCCTGCGGGGCACCCGCCCGACGCTTTTTGTCGGGGAGGGTCGCGGCGGGGAGGGCGACGGTTTTTGTCAAGTTTTTCCGCGCAAAAACTTGCTGGATTGTTAAGGACTGGTCCTTAACACGTCGCGCGCGTCCGCGCAACATCCCTACCCTGACAAGGGTAAATGCTATTTCGCCCTACTTATCGCTCGCATCAACCACGGGCGATGGATTTTCACCGCAGCCTTAGGGCATAATTCTTGGCAACAAAAACAGCTTATACAACCATTTTTGTCTACTAAAATCGGCAGTCTGTTTTCCAATTCCAACACTTTCGCCGGGCAAAGCCGCGCGCAATCGCCGCAACCGACACATTTTTGCGTGTCGAATTTCGGAATCGCTTTAAGCCGCCGCTTGAAAAAGCCGCGCATAAACTTCGGCAAAAAATTTATGAAATCAACGTTTATCGACTTCGCGCGTTTGAAATCCGCGATCACAAAATCGTCAATTTTGTCGCCCCAAAATTCTATATCGTCAAAACCCGAACAACACAAACCGCGCTCGATGCTGCGTTTAACGGTCGGAACTTCATTTTCTTTAAATCCGATAATATGCGAGGCGACCTTGTCCAAATGACACGCGCTGTCGGACGCGATTACTGCTCCGATTTTGCGCGGCGTGCCTGACGACGGTCCCGCACCCTCCATGCCGACAATGCCGTCCATAAAGGATAGAATCGGCTTCGCGGCAAGGCAAATATCAATCAGCGCATCGGCGAAGTTGTCAATCTCCGGCATATTTATGTGATATTCCGCCTTGATCAGCCCCGGAACCACGCCGAACATATTTTTCACCGCGCCGGTATACACCATCATTCCGTGGGTTTTCAGTTTCGAAACCGAAATAACCTTATCGACGTCGTTTAGCATATCGGTCACGGTCAAACTTTTCAAAAGAAGTCCGTCGGGGTTGTCTCGCCGAACCAAATTCGTGTTAAAATTCAGCGTCGCGCCTGTTTCGTTTGCAACCGCCTCAATTCCGCAGCCTTTGTAGACGCTGTTTAGCATCGTTCGATTAAACGGGCCGCCCGGACTGTCGCCGATGATTACCGTTGCGCCATATTCGCGCAAAACATTGCAAAGCGCGCGGGCAAACTCGGAATGAGTCGTCGCCGCGGCGTCTGGGTGCTTGCGCATAAGGAGATTAAGTTTTAACAAAACTTTATCTCCTTTATTTATGTATTTTTCGATTCCGCCGAGGTTATCGAAACTTTGCCGAACCGCCGCTTCGACATCGGTTGGATTATAGGTTTCGCAACGGATAAGAGATACTTTATTCTTCATTTTGGATGACATATTTTCTTATTTCCACTAATTTTTTTAATCCTGCCAACGATTCGACGGACGGATCTGTAAACATCAACGTGGAAACGCACATTTCTTCGAATTTCTTGCCAAATATCGTTTTTGGTCTTACCGGTGCGCATTTCGCGCCGCATTTTCCGCAGTAATTCGCGTGTTCCCAAGCGATTTCTTTGGTTTGCTCGTCAATCGCAAACCCCGCAGGCGCATTATAGTCGTCATCGTTAGACCAAAACGTCCACGGCCCCGGGCGCTCCGCGTCGCCGCTAACATATAAAACGCCGACATCTTTTTCTTTATAATCGACGTTCCAACAATTTCCTTCGCCGCCTTCAATCGTCATTTCGTTCGCTCGCAAAAACGCGGCAAAGTCCAACGCGTTCTTTTGCGAATCGCCGGTGAGAACTTCGTTGATTACATCTTCGATTCTTTTTTCAGCCATTGTTTTATCCTCCGTTCAGAATAGAATTTTTATAAAAACGTCTTATGATTCGTCGGTTGCGTTGTCTTCCGCAACTTCAACAATTTCAGTCACTTCCACGACTTCCGTAACTTCAATTTCGTCCGCGTCCTCTTCTTCCTCCTCAGGAACTTGCGCTACGCCGACAACTTTAACGCCCTCAGCCAACCTCATAAGCCGCACGCCTTTCGCGACACGTCCGATGGTATTGATACTGCTAACCGCCATACGGATAATAACGCCCTCGTTAGTGATAAGTAAAATATCCTCGCCGTCGGTCACAACTTTCATGCCGACAATGTTCCCGGTCGCGCTTGAAATTCGATACGTTTTCGTTCCCATGCCGCCGCGGCCCTGTATGCGGTATTGGCACAGTTCGGTACGCTTACCGTACCCGTTTTCGGTAACAATCAGCAGGTTCCGCTCGTCGTCTTCGCATTTTATAATGTTCATATCAACAACATAGTCGTCAACGCCCAAACGAATCGCGCGCACGCCGCGGGATACACGTCCAACCGCGCGGACATCGCTTTCGCTGAAACGAATCAGCTTGCCTTTGTATGTGCAGACAAATATATCGTTGGTTCCGTCGGTCAAGTTTACGGTGATTAGTTCGTCGTCCTCGTCCAAGCGAATCGCGTTCTTTCCGCCGCGGCGAGTAACTGCATACTCCAAAAGATCGGTTTTCTTGATAATCCCGTTTTTGGTGGACATGAGCAGGAAATTGCCTTCTTCAAATTGGCGCACGGGAATCATCGCCGAAATTTTCTCGCCCGCGTCAAGTTCGAGGAGGTTGACAATCGCCGTTCCTTTCGCTTGTCGTCCCGCTTCGGGAATTTGATAGCCTTTCAGCGTGTAAACCCGCCCTTTATTGGTGAAAAACAGGATATTCGCGTGGGTGGAGGATACAAACATGGTTTCAACGAAGTCTTCCTCTCGCGTTTGCAAGCCCGCAACCCCGCGCCCACCGCGCCTTTGCGAGCGGTAAGTGTCGGTGGTCAGCCGCTTGATATAACCGAAGTGGGTTAGAGTGATTACCATGTCTTCCTCTTCGATTAGGTCCTCAATATCAATCTCGTCGGCGACAGGCTCAATGCTTGTGCGGCGGTCGTCGCCGAATTTGTCGCGGATTGCCGCCAATTCTTCTTTGATAATTTCCAGAACCTTTTCCTCGCTTTCCAAAATGGAAGTAAGGTATTTTATAAGCTCCATAAGTTCGTCAAATTCTTTATCAATTTTTTCCCGCTCCAAACCTTGCAAGCGTGCGAGCCGCATGTCGAGTATCGCCTGCGCCTGCACATCAGAAAACTCGAAACGCTCAATTAAGCGCTGCTTTGCGTCGTTATAGCTGCTTCGAATGATCGAAATAATTTCGTCAATATGATCAAGCGCAAGGCGCAAACCCTCTAAAAGGTGCGCTCTTGCCTCTGCTTTCTTTTTATCGAACACCGTTCGGCGAACAATGATTTGCTTTTGGAAATCAATGTAATGCGCAAGCATTTCCTTTAAATTCAGCACTTTCGGCTCGTTATTTACAAGCGCGAGATTGATAATGCTGAACGTATCCTGCAATTGCGTGTATTTATACAGCTGATTCAGTATAATATTCGCGTTTACGTCACGTTTAAGCTCGATGACAACGCGCATACCGTCGCGGTCCGACTCGTCGCGCAAATCGGAAATGCCTTCAACCCGTTTGTCGTGTACCAATTCCGCGATTTTCTCAAGCAAGCGCGCTTTGTTCACCATATATGGAATTTCGGTGACGATGATCCGCTGACGGTGGTCTTTCCACTCTTCAATCTCCGCAACCGCGCGCATAACAACCTTTCCGCGTCCCGTGTGATACGCCGCGCGAACGCCGGACATTCCCATGATTTTCGCGCCTGTCGGAAAGTCGGGAGCTTGAATATATTGCATAATATCGACAATTTCCATATCTGGATTGTCGATAAGCGCGATAAGTCCGTCAATTACCTCGGTCAGGTTGTGCGGCGGAATATTTGTCGCCATACCAACGGCGATTCCGCTTGAACCGTTGACAAGCAGATTCGGAAAGCGCGACGGAATCACCGTCGGCTCTTTTAGCCGCTCGTCATAGTTGGGGACAAAATCGACGGTATCTTTTTCGATGTCGGTAAGCATCTCCGCCGCGAGTTTTTGCATTCTCGCCTCGGTATAACGATATGCCGCCGGACTGTCGCCGTCAACCGAACCAAAGTTTCCGTGCCCGTCAACCAAAGGATAGCGCAACGAAAAATCTTGCGCCATACGCACAAGCGCGTCGTACACCGACATATCGCCGTGCGGATGATATTTACCCAAAACGTCGCCGACAGTTGTCGCGCACTTGCGGTAGCCCTTGTCGGGCGTCAATCCGCTTTCGTACATCGTGTAAAGTATGCGACGGTGTACGGGTTTCAGCCCGTCTTGAACAGACGGCAACGCACGTCCGACGATAACCGACATTGCGTAATCTATATACGATTTTTTCATCTCCCGATCAAGCTCGACCGGAATAATTTTTAGCTTATTTAAATCAAACATTGGTTTTCCTCCCCAAATGGTAAATTATTGTCCTTTTATTATTCGTCATGGAGAAGCGCAATCCTCTTTATTTCGCAAAATTTAGGCGAAATTTTCAAAAAAACATCCTTTTTGCGGAAAAAATAAAAATACCTATTGACAAAGCTGAAGTTTACGGGTATAATGTTTAAGGTTGGTTAGCAACGAGGTATAGCGCAGTTTGGTAGGGCGAGTTGTACACATACTATCCCTTTCGGGCATTTGGAATAAATTTCCAAAAATGCCGAATTTAAAATCTTTTTTTAAATCCGGCTCGGTTGCAAATTCACGCAACCTCACCGAGTTAAATCGGCAAAAATTCAATAGCACCAACACTTACGAGGTATAGCGCAGTTTGGTAGCGCACTTGGTTTGGGACCAAGGGGCCGCAGGTTCGAATCCTGCTACCTCGACCACGGAACGGCTTGAAGCGTAAGGCTTCAAGCCGTTTTGTTTTGCTGTCGAACCGACATAATTTTAGTTCCCACACCAATTGGGGTCAAGTATAATTTAAGCAGAAATACATTCTATTAAACGAGGTTTGCTTATTCCGAAATGCTCTAATTCAATATTAAAATCAATGTCGATTCTGTAACCGCGGCTGATTTCAATACGATTTATCAAATTCGCAATTATCATTTTCTTCGCCTTATGCTCCGCGCTGTCATACAATTCAGCCCATGAAACAACTTCGTCATATTGTGCCTGTATTTCCTCGGCTTGCCGTTTGCAATCCTCTAATTCTCGTTTGAGATTATTACGGACAGTTTCAGCATTTGTAAGCTGTTTTTCGGATTCTTCGATTAGTCCGCTCAACAGTTCCGGCGTAAACTTGCTTTCGCCGCGAATAGCCTTTAATACTTCGCCTTTCAGTTCGGCAAGGCCCGCCGCCGCCTTGTCAAAATCACGATCAGCGGCTTTGTAACGGCTTAATTGTTCTTTTTGGCGAGCAGCAAGTCCGGAATTTACAACCTCGCTTTTTGGTATGTTTTTAAGTTGACTAAAAAGAAGTTGTAAAATTTCGTCCACCGCGCCATCTACTTTGTGATAAATGTAGGTCGATTGCCCGTGACATTCTTTCCGTTTGCGCGCCTTGCTGATACATTGATAACGAAGCAATTTCAATTTCACACCGTTTTCCTCAATAAATTTTCCATTAGCTCCGACAATCAACGCCGCGCCGCAATCGGCACAATATATTTTACCGTTTAACAATAGGCGGTTTTCCATTTTTCTCGGATATTTACGATTGTTGAGGTCGTCCGACCGGCGCGTGTTCATAACTTCTTGCACTCGCTCGAAAACTTGCGGCGGGATAATTTGCAAATCCTCGATCATCGGGGAACGGCTTTCTCCGCTTCTCAAAATGCCTGTATAGGTTAGATTCCGCAAAATATGCCTTATGGTTGTGGTTTGAAACATCTTACCTTTTCGGGTTTTAATGCCCTGTTCGTCTAATGCCATAACAATTTTGTGCATACCATAACCCTGCCGGACATATAAATCGAATATCTTTTGAACGATAATCGCTTCGTCCTCACAAACGGAAAGATTTTTCTTTTCGTGTCCTTTCTTATCAAGCCGCCCGCTTTTGACGAGATTGTAACCGTAAGGCGGGCTACCGCCTTTATAGTGACCGTCCTCGACCAATACGCCTAACCCCGCTTTCGTGCGGATTGATATTTTCCGACTTTCGCCGTCAGCTTGCCAATAATAAATGTAATTCGTTAGCCTGTCGGTATGATTGTCAAAACGAGATTCACCCTCTTTGGCACTCCAAACACGGACGCCATTTTCTACAAGCCACTCAACGACAAACGGCGTTTCGTCCGCAATTCTGCCGATACGGTCTAACATAAATACAAGCAGAATATCAAATTTTTTGTCAAGTGCCAATTCCTTAACGGTCTGTATACTGTCACGCTTGTCGGCGCGAACTTTATGCCCGGAAATGCCGTCCTCTAATTCTTCGTGGACGAGTACCCAACCTTGTTGTTCCAAAAATCGGCGGCACTCGCGGCGTTGCATGGGTATGTCCGCTTCGTTATTTTCGTTGTATGTAACTTGCCTATCCGTTGAAACACGATAAAGGTTTAAAACGCGCTTACCTATATCTGAATCGTTCGGAATATAGTTTTTAATATTTACTAAATCATTCATTCAATCCATCCTCTCAACATAATAATTTTGAGATAATGGACTGAAACGTGCTGTATTCGATTGTCAAATAGCAATCTTGCCATACCTATATTATCTCAAAATTACACCCTCGCGTCAAATAAACTAAGACTTTTTTATGTTTGTTCTGTGAGAGGATAAAAGGATTTCCTTAACCGCTCCGAGCGGGTCACCTTTGCCTTGCGGTGTAGATGTGATTGACACAACACAACCATTACAAACAAATTCCACTTTCTCATTTTTACCATTTTTTACATATTTATATTTTAGCTCTCTTGTCATATTATTTTCGTCCTCTCTCTTTTGAAAATATTATGTATTACACGAAAAAGTTTCCCAATGTTGGGAACGTTTTTCGTGCAATACACTAAATAACAAAACGGCGGCATTATAAAAAATGCCGCCGTTTTGTAATGTTTAAAGTATGTATTTGCCCCGCGCCCCATACAAGGGAATATTTCAAACGGTGGGTAGTAACCACCTCATAGGAATTTCACCTCTCCGCATACTTATGCCGAACCGTTGACTTGCGATTGCTTAGTCGCAACGGAAGTATCATTATACCTTTTGTGTGGTTATCGCAAATCAAGCCACTACGCTTGATTTAAAGCCGAAATTAGCCGCTCCCCGACTTTTGCCGGATTATCGCGCTTTCGCTTATGTTGCTTGCCGCATTTCACGACCACAAAAGTAACGTATTTGAAATATTGCGTATTCAGTTTTTGAGGTGTAGTTTAAGTATTACCCCTCTAACTACATACGGACAAGATTTTCGCGGGTGCTACACTAATTTAGTAAATTTCTTATTTTTTCTATAATTTTTTGCTTTTTGCGGTGAACATAAATATTGTTAGCTCCAATAATTTCAGCAGTTTCGCGTTCGCTCAAACCATCTAAAAAGATTTTTTCATAAATTATATATTCGTCCGCTGTTAGATGTTCCGCGGCGAGTTGCTTTATTTGCTCTACGATCAAACTATCCTCAACATCATCCTCAAACGATACATAATCTATCTTAACCACATTCGCGGTTGCAACTTCGTTTTCGTGAAAATCCTTATTGTTCCGGATAATAGCGCGGGTTGCGGTTTCATATGCTTTATGGACTTCCGGGCTAACTTCGTGAAGTTTGCCACAATGTTTTATCATTTTTTGTTCCATTTAATTCACTCCATTTTTTCAAATTTTTAAAAATCAAAAAAATGAAGTGAACGGCGGGGAACGTGCTTTTTGTTGCATAAAAATAAGCTCCTTTGGGAGCTTGACAAGTAGTTTTAAATTGCTTATTACGACAACAAAAAAAGCCCGACACATAGCAATTAAGCTACTTGTCAGGCTCGTGCGTCGTGTTTAATTAGTTGCCGATTTCTCGGTTCTATGCGCCGTGCGCTGTACGAAGTAAATGAAACTTAGTTTTGCTGATTTTAGCAAAACTATAGCTGAATTATGCAGGGGCGTAAGATTTTGCGGTTTTTGCAAAATCCACAGCCATCTGCTAAAATCATACAGTATTTAATTTTGGTACTTTATTTTAGATTTTTTGTATTCCGATTTCCTTTCCGCATTTTTTGCATTTGTCTATGTAGTCTATAAAAAACTCGTCTGCGATTTCTAAATCATAAAGCCGTGAATTTATCCCAATTCGACAATCCATTATCCTCCCGCCGCAACAAGGGCATTTTAAGCGTTGTCGCTTGATATTTTCTGTCTTTTGCATACTTTTTCCAACTTTCCCTTTTATATATTTAGTTTCGTTTTTGGAACTATACAAGTATTATAAATCACGATTCGTGATTTGTCAATACTATTTTTAAAAATATTTTTGTTGCGTTTTCGAAACTTTTGTGTTATACTGCTGTCAAAGGAGTGTGCAAAAAATGAATTTAGGTGAATTTATAAAAATCCGAAAAAAAGAATTGGGTATAAGCACGGATTTTATTGCCAACGCGCTTGGCACTCATAGGAGCAACGTATTTCGTTGGGAGCGTGAGGGGGCTGAAAAAATAGCGGGAAAATATCTTGAACCGTTGGCAGATGTACTGCAATGTTCTTTGGAAGATATTATTTTTGTGACATTAGGAAGCTCAAACTATACGCAAAAAAACGGAAATTTTTTGGATTTCCCAACAACACATCAAGAACAAACACACATAAAAAAATATCGCGCTTGTGACGAGCGCGGCAAGGGAATGGTTGATACTGTGCTTGGTTATGAGTATAATCGAACCGTTGATTTGCTTAACAAAAACGATAACGAAAGGTCCGAGCCAACCGTTACTATACAAGTTCCCTATGAATCAATGGCGGCGGGGTTTGGTAACTATTTGTCAGACAGCTCATATGAGAAAATCGACTTTCCAGTTTCAAAAGTTCCGAACGGAACGGATTACGGCGTTCGTATTTCGGGTGATAGTATGAACCCAACTATCCCCGATGGTTGTATTGCGTTTGTTCGTTGCCGCCCTGCTATTGAAAATGGAAAGATAGGACTTTTTTCTCTCAATGGCGAGGGATATTGTAAACGGCTTGAAGTGGATAGCGAAAACCGTACAATTTCGCTTGTTTCCGATAATGATAAATATAAACCGATAAAAGTTGGCGCGGAAGATTACTTACACACTTACGGCGAAGTGCTTGGGTGGGCGGAAATATAGAGTAATACATAAACATTCCCAATATTGGGAATGTTTTTATATTTAAGGTCGAATCCAAGCGTTATCAACTCTTACTCTCATTTCGGGTAAATCCAATAATGGGCGCAATGTCCCCCTTTCCCAAATCATAACTCTAATTTCCGTCGCGGCGGTTGTATCAACGTTACTTATATTCAATCTATTGTTAAGTGTGTGTCGCAATACCGGAACAATTCTTGCGCCGATCATTCTGTTTTGCTCGTCTAAGATCGCGACAACTAATTTTACGTTTAGGTTCACGCAACTGTCAAAGTCAACTCTAATCATATCATCCATTACGACAATATTCTGTATGATCGGCGTTTCAAGCAACCCCATAATTTTGCCATCTTCAATATTGGTTATTATTCCATTATTATCTAATGTTCCTAAAATTTCAATCGTGCCGCCGTTTGTGATTGTTTCAGCATTGTTAAGCGTTTCGCCGCTTGGTACAATCAAGCGTCCGCTATCCAAAACCGTAATATCGGAATTGATAGTTCCGAAAACGTTAACCGAACCGTCTACAATAACTCGTCCACCGTTAATCGCTAAAGGCGTTCCGCTGATAGTTCCGCTTCGCAAAATTATATTCCCATTAAAATGATTTGCGTCCAAAGTCGGATGTTGGTTTGTAAAAGCACGTTGCAAAGAACCGCCGTCAATTATAAAATTGCCGTTCCCGCTAATGCTTACAATGTCTGTATTACTTGTGTTACCCTGTCTGCCTGTGTGATTCGTTCGCCATATAACGGTGGAAGTTTCATCCCAAATATTAAGCACTATTTGTCTTGGGTTGAACGTGCTTCCCGTTATATAAACTGTTGCTCCGGGAGGAATCCATAATGCGCCGCCTGCGTTGTTACCACTAAGTCTAACCTCGTACAAAAGCCCGGCAAGTGTCGGTGTGCCTGACAGTTCGCTCCAATTCACAACGATCGGAGCAGCCGTTGTTTGGATATTAAAATTATCCGGCAAAAATTCTGCGTAAGCCGCAAAGGAAAGTCCTGTAATCGCCATAACAAAAATTAGAATAATCATTAAAATCCGTAAAATTTGTTTTTTCATATTATACCTCTTTTTTGTTTTATTTTCATCCGAAGTATAGTACATTGTGTTTTCATAAAAAAAGAACAACCACAACCTCAAAAAATAAAAAAGCTAATACGAAACCTAAAGAAAACGCGCCTACCACATACCAAATTATGTTCGATTTCCTTTTCTCATTACTCATTTTCTCATCTCCTTTTGCTCTGATTTCAGAGCAATTATATCATAACTTTGTCGTATAATCAAGAAAAATGTTCTATTTCAGAGCAAAAGGCGGCGGGAGTTATGAAACAAAAACAATATCAAGACGCATTTATCGGTAGAAATATTAAAGAAGCAAGGATTGCGGCAGGCTTGACACAAGAGCAGTTAGCTGCTAAATTGCAAGTTTCGGGTTGTGATATGACAAGAGGCACACTCTCGAAAATTGAAGTTGGACTAAGACATGCTTATGCCTATGAAATTAAAATATTTAAGCAAGTTTTAAAAATTGATTATGATTTTTTATTTAGCGAATAATCATATTTTCTTGTTGAAACATACTAAAATTTGGACGACTTACAAATCCGAATCCGAAGTCTGCCGCGCGGCAAACGGTAACATTGTTGAAACTACTGCTAACGTGCGCGACAAGCAAGTGTCCGTCTTCGTCATGCCCGACAACGATTCCAACGTGCGATAAATCGTTGAAAAACGCAAGATCGCCGGGCTGCGCGCTGTTCCACGCTATGCGGGTACTGTTCGCGTCTTGCGCCCACGTTCCCTCGCCGATAATCGAGGTTGCACCCAAGTTTCGGCTTGCGTTGATAAATACCCACGTTACAAGTCCCGAACAATCCATCCCGAATACTCGCATTTGCCCGGTTGTGCTGCTCCCTGCGGCAGTTACTCGTTGGAGCGTTCCCCAACGTGAATCCCATCCGATTTGGTTACTCTTGCCGCCCCAAAAATAATTGACGCGCCCGACAAGCGAAAGCGAGTAAGTTACAACGGCGCGGCGTTCCGGCGAAAGGTCGGCGGGAAGTTGCGCCAAAATCGCCGCCGTGTCTGCGCTGAACGTATGTAAATGCCCTATAAGTCCGGCAAGCAAAACCCTATGGCTTAGCAATTCTGCAAGCATATTTTTTTGGTCGGGTGTGAAGTTGTAATACTCCGCCATTACCGCGTAACCCCTGCTATCAATGTAGATATGCAAAACTGTTATGGTGTCACCCTCACCGCTCGAGCGCGATTCGATTCTGCTCCGTAAACCGTTCATATCTCGAAAAACCACCCTTAAACGCTCAATATTTTCATCATCAAATATTACAACATCTTGGGCGTATTCGTCCTGCCTGCCCGCCGTTTTAACCGCAAATACGGCAATAACTTCAACCCAGTCCGCCATATTTCCGTGCATTTCCAAAACATCGTGCGGCGTACTCTGTAATTCTCTTAAATCGTTGCTAAATTCAGCGTTCAACATCCCGACAACTGCCGAAATTGGCGTGCTGTACGGCGTGTTGTTGTCGTTGGAAAATAAAATGCCGGACGGCGAAAATATCATCATAAGTAACGCAATAATAAGTATAATTACAATCACCACCCAACCGCCGGCGGCAATCAAGGCGACAATTCCCTTAATTATTGCTACCGCTATTTTTGTGATGATTTTCGTGGTTTTTATGGCTACTTTTTTCGCTGTAATAGCCGTCTTTTTCGTGGCGATTGCACCTTTCTTCGCGGTAGCTGCGGATTTTTTCGCCATTGCTTTTTGGGCTTTTTTAACCGCACGGGATTTGGCGCGTTGCTGTGCTTTGTTTAATAGGCGTTGCGCGGTTTTTCTAGCTCTGCCGCCTGCCGCTTTATCAATTTTTTGTTGGGTGCGATTTGCTCCTGTGGATTGCTTCGCTGATACTTTCTTTTGCGCAGCGTCCTTGATATTTTTCGTTTTATTGTCGGTAGCACGATTTATCGCGCCGTCTTTCTGCTTAACATTCTGCATAGCGGAACGTTCCTTGACGCGGCGGCTATTTTGTAACATTCTGTCCTTGGTTTTCGGCGCAACCGTTCCATCAAAATAATTGCCCCTTGAATTAAAACGCGCTCCAACCTCTTGACGGGTTGGGGCGTGGGTCTGCGGTTCAACCGTGCGAAAAGAATCGGGAACATTCGAATTTGTTGGATTTCTCAATCCGTCTTTAGCTTCTACCCTCTGTTTAATCCTATCTTTTGCTAATTTAACGCCCCTTTTCGTGGCGCGTCCGGCATAATCTGCCGTATGCCGCGCGGCGTTAGAGGTATGACGCTTTAAGTCATTCGTTGCGGCATTTACGGCTTGACTTTCTCCTTTTGAATTTTGCCCTTGACTTGTTTCTTTAAGCTGATTAGCCACATATCGTTTCGCCATCCTTGTCCCCGCCGCAGCGGGGGCTGTAGCGGTTCTTTGCAATATCCTCTTTGTACCCATCTTAGGTTTTTCTTTAACATTCGTTTGCGATTTCGGTTTTTCTTTAACATCTTTCAAAAGTTCAACTCCTTTGTAGAAATAAAAAAAGGACGGCAAACGCCGCCCCCTCTAAGTAAAACTGTAATACACAAAAACATTCCCAATATTGGGAATGTTTCTTGTATTAAGTATTAAATTTCCCTTTTTATCTTTCGCTTAATCTCATAATCACCGCCGCCATTTCGGCGCGGGTTGCTGTGTTTTGCGGGTTAAATGTTCCGTCTGCATTTCCTTGCATTAAGCCCATATTAGCCAATGTTTGTATTGCATTTCTCGCAAAATCTGAAATTTCGTCTGCATCCTCAAAAATAAAATACATTTGTGTTGCAAACCATTCGTCAAGAAGAATGTTCAATGACCGATAAATTATCGCCGCCATTTGTTCGCGTGTGATTTCAACGTGCGGGGCAAATTCCGTTTCCGAAATACCGAGAACAATACCATTCGCCGCCGCCCAATTTACGGCTTGACTGTACCAAGTTCCGCTTGCGACATCTACAAATTGGCTCTCGCCGCCGATGTTTGGCGAGTTAGCCAAACGCCATAAAACCGTCACGAACATCGCTCTCGTTGTCGGTGCATTTGGTGCGAAGTGAGTTGCTGAAACGCCGTTCATTAAACCATTATTGAACGCATATTCAACGTAATTGTAAAACCAATCGCCGCGATTCACGTCAACAAACGGCAAGCCTGCGGGTGGTTGCGGGTCTATTGGTGGTGGAGTGGTGATAATAGGCGGTCTGTTCCAATTACTGTTTGGGGGTGGATTATTATTTCCTGTATCGTGCGTTTGCCTTGTAAATGTCGCGTTCAACACATCGCTGTCAGCCTTTCCGTCAAAAACGGCAATCGCTCTTACCGTGGTAGTTGCTGTCAACATAAACGGTGCAGCATATTGTAAACTATTTCTTGTCGGCGTTGTTCCGTCAAGCGTGTAGAAGATAGTAGCGCCGTCTGTTTCGGTGGCAAGCGCAACATTTACGCTATTCGTGAATGTGCCGCCATTCGGCGTTGCGGTTGGTGTTTCAACTTGTTCCGTAAATGTTACAGACAATTCCTCGCTGTCAGCCATTCCGTCCATAACCGCAAATGCTCTTACGGTGGCAGTCGCCGTTAAGGTAAATGGCGCGGTATATTCCAAACTATCTCTTGTCGGCGTTGTTCCGTCAAGCGTGTAGAAGATAGTAGCGCCGTCTGTTTCGGTGGCAAGCGCGACATTTACGCTATTCGTGAACGTGCCACCATTAGGCGTTGCGGTTGGCGTTTCAACTTGTGGCAAATCAATATTAAAAACCGCCGTTGCTATTCCACTATCGTCCAATCCGTCCAAAACTGCAAATGCTCTTACGGTGGTTGTTCTTGTCAATGTGAACGGCTCTGTAAATTGCGCACTTTCTCTTGTCGGCTCTGTACCGTCTAATGTGTAAAAAATAGCCGCATTAGATGGCATTGCTCCTAACACAACCTGCACAAACCCGTCAAATGTGCCACCATTTGGGCTAATCCACGGCGTTGACACTCTGCGTTCCGATATTACTTCGACCGAAATTTCCCTATCAATAAGCTCACGGTCTATTTCAAGAACAAGAAGTCGACGTGTATAGCCGGAACCACCCACAAATGTTTCAGTTCTCGTTATATCAACATTAATTGAATTTACGCTCACGCTAACTGATGTGACTTCAAATTGAGTGCCGTGTCGAAAGTATGTGTGATAGAAAAAAAGAAATTTGTCGGCAAAAAAATCTTCATCATATCTATCCACATCAAACCAATCAGATTGAAAGCTAATATAAGGGGGATTTGAAAAAACACCCCATTCATTTTGTATAAGGTCATCGAATTCAGTTGCCGAAAAAACTGTTACTGTAGGTATCGGTTCCCAATCTTCAATAAAAAGCGACCCACTACCAAATAAAACATTAATCCCCTCGGGTGCAGGGATTTCTTCCGCACTTACCGGGAAAACTATCAAAATGCTCGACGCCATAGCAATAATTAAAATTATGCTTAAAATACGTTTCATATCAGTTCACCTCTTATTTTTATAGTATAACACAATTTACCAAAAAATTCAAGTCTTTTGTTTTAGAATTCAAACATAGCAGGGCGTATCCAATGGCGAGTAATCAAATTTTGTGGTGTTGCAGGATTGCCACTATGAATTGTAATTTCCAAATGTTCATTTCCTGTGAAGCTTCTTACATTTAGCGGAACAGCCCACGTCGCACCTCCTGCTTGGTTGATACTAACTGATTGTGCCGGTGTTGTAATTGTGCTTGTTCCATGCAACCTAATTACGACAAAAACACTCGTGCCTCGACGCGTTAACATACTATCCAACAATGTCAAATGAGTGTAATTAAAAGTTGAATTTGTTTCGTCAAAAGTTAAATTAGTAACATCAACCAACAAATCATTCGTTTGAAACGAAATATGTACATTTGGTCCAGCAGACAAATTAACTATTTGACGAGGGTCTATTGAAAAATAATAATATCCAGTCGCTGGAATTGGTATATCAATAATTCTTACGTTATTTCGGTTAGAAGTAACAGAAACAACAGGGGTTGCTTGATTTTCTCGCATTAGATGAAAGTCTATAATATCCATACTGGCTTGGGAAGTTATCCAATTTGTATTTTGTTTATCATACACCATAACTGCTCTTAATCTTTGTCCTTGATAGAAAAAGAAATGTTGCGAGTTTCGCTGTGCCCATGAATTAATATTCAAAAAATCCACACTTCTTGCGTGTTGCGCGGCAATTACAGAGCGAGGAGCGTCTAAAAATCCTGCACCACTTCTTTCTCTTAAAGTTTGTTGATTCAAGCTATCCGTCGAATCTGCCGCAAAAGGATTATTGGTTGCAGATATTCTATTGGGGTCAGCCGCCAAAACAAGCCTTGCTTTAACAGCTCTCGGATTAGTTTTCAATTCGGGATTTGCTTCCATCATTTGAGCGACAACGCCTGTAACTATTGGAGCCGCCATACTTGTTCCCGTTGCCGTTCCTCCGCCATACGCTCCGGGGAAAATTATATTTGTTCCCGGAGCAACAAGGTCGGGCTTATTGGGAAGGTAATCAGCTTGCCTCCAACAAGAACTTGTATATATATTAAACGGTGAAGCAAGCATAGTATTTCCATTATTCGCCATCGTGTGTGCATTTCCCACGGTAATTACATTTAACGCTTTGCCGGGCGACCATACATAGTGGTTGATGTTATAAGGCGGTCGAAGATTTCCTGAAATTTGAACAAATGTGACTCCTGTATTGGCAACTACCCTATCAAATTGTCTATCAACCCAATAATTATAATCTAATCCGGTCGCAAACCAACCACCGCTCATATTTATCACATTAACGGAATGTGGTGCTGCAACCAGTATATTAATAGTGTTGAGAGCGTTATCTATCGTATTATTAGCACCCGGATAACTGTCAGCCAAGCCTACTTGAAATGCCGTTGCTAACGGTACAATACCCTCGTGTGTTCTGCCTCCTAAAGTTACAGCTTGCCCTACAATTTGACTTGTTACGAAGTTAGCGTGGTCGTCCATCGGTTGTGTAGGGATTCCCGGAATAGCTGGTCTAAACAATCTTGAACCATATATTCCGCTAAATTGCGCTAAATTAGGATTAAAAACCTCTCCAAACTCTAAAATGCCAATTCGTACTCCTGTTCCTCTTAGTCCTGCTCCGTTGTTAAACAAGCTACCTTTTGTATGATGTGCGCCAACTTGTTCTGTTACTCTATCCATGCCCGAGGATGCGGGCAAATTCACAAACAACGAAATGTCATTAACCAACCGGTTCTTCGCAAACGCTTCAATTTCAGAACGTGTAGCATACAAAATTAATGTAGATGTAAATCTGCTGTTATATCGTATTCTTCGCTCGGGATTAACGTATTGTGCGATAAAATTATTGTTGAAAGTAGTATATAATCGTTCAACCGTACCACGCATTGCAACAATGTACTCGTCCACTTTTGCGGTTATCGCTCTGTTTACTAATGATGTACTGCGGTCGTAGAACGTTTCCTCGTCACGTTCAAAAAAGTCCTCAATTTCTGCGGCATAAAAGGCTTCTACAAAGATGTTTTTTTCAACTTCGTTCATATCTTCAGGCGCGACCGTTCTGTGTGCTTCTTCATATCCAATTCGTTCCTCAATCTGCTGTGCAATTCGCGGCACAATTTCCGCATTAAATCGTTGCGAATTCTCAAACACGGCAGGGTCAAATCCTGTTTCCTCAATTATCGTATTCGTGATAATTTTTTGGTCAATATCAACAAGCCATAACCAAATAGGGATTAATTTGTCATACGCTACCGATCCCATAACTTCCCACAAATCAGCGTGGATTTTTTCTTGCCACGGCATTTCACTCTCATTATCGCTTTGTGCAAATCCCGCTAAAATGCCAAAAATCATTATAACTGCTAATAAAAACGAAAGTAACTTAAAATTCTTTTTCATATTTACAACCATCCTTTCAGAGATTTTATCGTATGTTTGTAGTTACATTGAGATTTCCTGCTCGTTTGGCTCTTAATCTAACAGTATTAACTGTGCCTGCCCAAGTTTGCCCTGTTGGAACAGTCCTTGTACTTTCAAAAAATACGCCATTTGAAGTTATTTCTACGTTGTCATGTACATCTGCGGCATTTCTATAAGCACTAATAACCTCAAAATCCGCGGAATCAAATTCAACTGAAAATGTAGCCGACAAACTACCCATGCTCGGGACATTAACAGGAACATCTATAAAATCACCTACGGCAAGATTGTTAAAAGTATGAATAGTAGAAACTTCGGCTCTTTCCAAGTTAATTGCATATGGCGTGTTTGCCGTGCCGCTAATCCTTAAAACGAAAGCTTGCCCGCCTTGTAAATGAACCAATACATCTTGATTTAATTCATTCCGCAATGGCTGAATAGGCGTAACGCCATCTGCCGCAAACAGTTGACGCGTCAGTCCTGCTCCTGTTGTGCTTATTCTGTAAAGACCGCCTTGCTCCGTAGGAACTGTAAATCTGAAATAATCCCCACGATTTGCAATCCGAATTCTGCCATTAACCGACCTTGATATGTTTATTTGCTGTGCTGTTTCGGGAGTGTTCCCAAAGAAGTCTGTTCCATTGCCCGTAGTTAGAGTTGCACCCACATGAAGTGGTCGCATAAGAGCAAAATTAGTCCATAGCATTATGCGCATTTCGTCAACGCCGGAGCTTGGAATTGGAACATCAAAATTTATATCTATATTTTGATTTGCAGCTATGCCTTGTTGCGAAAGTATTGTGTAATCAACAAAGCGCCCATTGTTAAATTTCGCTATTATTGGTCGGGCGCTTATAGACGTTGGGTTGGTATTGCTTACGTTTGTTTCAACTCTCATTGTTTCACCGGGAATCAGAATGCCCTCGTGGTAAATGTTATTGTATAACAAAGCCATATTGACTGTTACGTTTGAACTAATAGTAGTCGTTGTTGCTTCCATACCCAAGGTGTCGGCAATTTCGCCGTAAGAGATATTTAGCGTGTCAGAATCTACTTCTTGAGGCGTACCTCTCGCGGCGAATAATTGTACCGTTCCCCAAACGGCAAATATCATTACGAATATAACGAGTAAAGCAACTAACTTTTTTACATTTTTCATAAGCATTTTCCCCTTGTCTGTGTAAATTGTATGTAAAATTTAATTTTTTCGTAAATTAAAAAATGCCGAGGAGACAAGTCTACACTCGACATTTTCCAAACAACCTTGAATAAAAATTATGCTAATTCGCATAATAACAAGGTCGCAAACAAGCGGATTTGTCTACGCGCAGACTACCGTTTGGGGAGTTGATTGTGTTAGCGCACTTTCAACTTCCGCGGCATTTTTAGTCAAAATTCACATTTTAATGTAATTATATAGTATTTGTTAGAATTTGTCAACAAAAATTTTCTTAATTATCAATAGTTACAACATTTTAATCAACGACTATTGTTTAACGATTCAATTAAACAATAATGGTTTGTACGCTTTTGCTATTTTTAGTATTATTTTCACAGGGGGTGCAGTGAATGAGCAAAGTGTCCGTAACGTTGGGTAAACGATTAGTAAAAATCCGCGAAAATTTAGAAATAAGTCAAGAAGAATTTGCTTTTAAGTGCGGTCTTACGGCAGCTCATATGGGACAACTCGAAAGAGGTGAAAAATCCCCTACATTAGATACTTTACAAAAAATCGCTGACGGTTTGTGTATTACTGTTTCTGATTTATTAGATTTTGGTTTAAATCTACCCGCTAACAAGTTTGATAGCAAAACAAATAAAATTCTTTCAATCATTCAAAGTAGGACAAACGAAGATAAATCTAAGGTTTACAATATGATTAAACTTTTGTTTAAATAAAAATTCAATCTGTATTTGATAAAATTAAAGCCAAAACATTCCCAACATTGGGAATGTTTTTGGTATTACAGCTTGTCCCCCTCGCCGGGCTTGGTTGTCATTAGGTTGTATAGCTTTGTATCTTTCGGAAATTCATTCACGAAAGGAACGAGAGAACCGCCGACTTTAATCAGTCCGCGCCCTACGTCCGCATTAGTTATATAGCTCATTTGTGTATCGCTGATATTGAGAAGTTTCGCAAGCTCCGCACGGTCTGTCGGTGCTTGATTAAGCATTATCAAAAATTCGCTGTTCGCCAACATAGTCCGCGCCAATACGGATTCAAGGCAATTTTCAATATTCTGCGTCATAGCGGTAGGTAATGCACCATACTTTCTAAACCGTTTCCACGATTCTGACAAAAAGTTACTACTATACTCATTCGCAAAGTATAAATGCACTTCGTCTATGTATATCCACGTTCTTTTACCCTTTTTGCGATTCTCAATAACTCGGTTCATAATTGCGTCAAGCATTACCAACATACCAACCGTTTTTAATTGTTTTCCTAAGTCCAAAATGTCAAACGATATAATGCGATTACTCATATTTACGTTGGTTTCTTTTGCGAAAATATTTAGACTGCCATCCGTAAACAACTCAATCGCCAACGCTACGTCTTTCGCTTCGGGTTCGGGCTGTTGTAACAGTTCCGCTCTAAGGTCGGGCAGGGTCGGCGGTTTATTGGTCGTATTCGCCATATAAGCGCGGTAAATGTTAGATACACAACGGTCAATGATGGATTTCTCTTTCGCGCCCATATTTTTACCGCCCATCAATTGCTCACATAACGACATAACAAATTCGGATTTCAGCGTCACAGGATTTTCGCCATCCCCACAATCTCTGTGCATATCTAAAGCGTTTATATGATTTTTGCTAACTGCTGAGATATGGCATACTTCGCCCCCTAAAGCGCGTACCAACGAACCATATTCCCGCTCGGCGTCACAAATTAAAATATCGTCATTTGTACTAAGCAAAATTTGCTCAAATTCGTGCTTCGCAAAAAACGATTTCCCGCTGCCGGACACCCCGGTAATAAATCCGTTGCCGTTCAAAAGACTTTTACGATTACAAATAATCAAATTCCCTGTTATCGGATTTACACCATAAAGAACGCCGCCCGAATCCTGTATCTCCTGTGCAGAAAACGGAATCAGTACGGCGGTACTTTCGGTAGTCATTGTTCGGACGGTTTCAATCTTCCGTAAGCCGAAAGGCAGAACCGTATTCAGCGCGTCCTCTTGTTGGTATTTCAGCGTTGCGAAATTGCAAAGATGTTTCCGTCCAACGGACATTATAGCTTCGGTGTCCGCGTCCAATTCTTCCAACGAATCAGCAACATGTACCATTGTAACCAACACGAATAGCATCCGTTGGTCGCGGGTTGTTAAATCGTCCAAAAATTCCTTTGCTTCCGCTCTCATTTGCTCCAAGTCGTAAGGAATAACCGCGCTGAAATTGTTATTGTCGTTTTGCTTGCGTTGCCAACGTGTGATGTCGGTTTCAATCGCAAGTATACGATTTTGCATTTCTTTCACGGCTTCGTCCGTGGGAACACTCAACACATCAATCGACAACATCAAATTTCGCCCAAAGTCGGTAATTTCCGTTATCATATTATCCTTAATATAGCTCGCGTAATCCTTTAAGAACAACACACGCCCGAACTTTTCGCCCATTTCAAAATGTCCGCTTTTGAATTGGATATTGTCCGGGCATATCAAGTCTTTAAAATCGTGTCCTTTTTGCATTAACGCTTTAGTGTCAAAATTAAATTGCGATTCTTCCCCGATTCGGTAGAAGTCGTGGAAAATTTGCAACCGCTCTTGATTACTCAACGCGATAATTTGTGACGCTAACTTAGCAAAGTTTGCCGTTAGGTCGTTGTCAATGCGTGTAAAGAATGTCCGCGCTTCTTCGACGGTCTTTTTAGAAACAGAAACGGTAACATATTTCGCCTTTACCAATCCGTTCCCCGATTCCGACATTTCAAGCGTTATATCGTTATTTTCTTTGCGATATTCGTCCAATTCGTCACCCTGCATAGGCATAAGAAGATTACGTTTAAACGCTTCCCTGTCAAGCCGATGATTATTTAATGTTATTTTATAGCTTGCGTCGGTCGAAAACGCGTTAAGCGTTCCGCACCACGCAAGGAACATTTCCATTTGCGCGTCATAGCTTGCAACGGAATAATTTATGTCGGTAAACCCCCAACATTTAGAGAATTTACCGTTGCCTTTCCCGGAAGCGGCTGTGCCGCCGAGTTCAAAAATACCGTCTTTATATATTCGTTTAATCGGGATTGATTTCTGTGCGCTTCTTGGCACGGAAAAAACGCCCCGCTCGTTCTGCAAACTTCGTTTTAACGATTTTATCAAGCAAATCTCTCCCCTTTCGTTCTTTAGTTTCCAATGCTTTTAAGTAATAATTTTCAGACTTGTAAACTCTGCGCCCTGATTTTAATATTGCCGACTTAAACCACGCAACAACAAATTTCTCAATCGTTAAGCCGTTATATTTGAAAAATCCCGCCGCGGCGAACGGCGCCGCGCCCACGATACATATCCAACTTACCATCTCTTGCCCTAACGCATTTACAAGCGAAAAATACAAGAGAACAGCAACGCCAACCGCCAAAATCGAACATAAAAGCTGACGGAGCGACAAGCCGAAAAATATACTTTCTTTGTAAGTTCGTATCTCTTTATTTATCTTAATTTCCATAGTTTCACCCTTTCCAAACGGATATTCTCCCGCTTTTTATAGCCCCATCATCTCTTTTACAATTCTATCCGCGCCCCGGATGATTCCAACCAAAATCAGCATACCGAAAACAACTTGTATAATGTACGCCAACGCTATTGAAGCCGCTTCGGTTGCGTTCGGGTCAACAGGAACGAAAGTATTACTAACAATAGCAGAATAAATTATACAGGCTAAGACGATAATTGCGCCCTCTAAACAAACGCCGATATAACTTTTTAAAAAGGCTTTCCCTGTGCTTGAAAAGCCCTCGCCGCCGAATGTTGATAGAGGAATTGGCGCTATCGCCGTGTAGATATACAGGCGAAAAAATCGTCCATAAACGGTAAGAACGGCGACAAGCGACAAAACAAGAATCGCAACTACGCCTATAAGACTGATAAAAAGCAAGCCCATCCCTGCGAAAACGCCTGTGCCGTGAATCGCGTCTACAACATTTGGCGGCACGGTTAAATTTGTCGTAACCGCCGCCAAATTCCCCGCAACAGTTGCGGTAATACCGCCGATTATTTCAAAAATAGTTAGCATTATATCCATACCGTAAGTTATAACAACCCGCGCCACTAAAAAGCGGATTAAGAACTTAAAAGCCTGCTCCGGGCGGCGCACTTCTCGAAAACTCGCCGCTTGTTTGAAAATACCCATAGCGAAAAACAATACCAATAAGCCGTAACCTACTGCTTGTAATCCGCCGTGGATGTTTACGATTATATTCCAAACACTACCGCCCATAAAGTCTTGCGGTGACATACTTACTATCTGCCATATTTCGGTCAGCCTTGCGCTCCATATTGAAAGTGACGTATTTAACAAACTTACTATCCAACTCCACACTTGATTTTCTCAACTCCTTTTTGCCAAAGTAAAAGCCTATAACCGCGCGGCAATTTCGCGCCGATTATAGGCTCAAAAAAACATTCCCAATGTTGGGAATGTTTCTGTATTACTTACATTATCCCTATCAATCCTAAGATTTCTCTTGATAGGGCAATTACCAACCCGCCGAAAAAAGTCAAAAAACCGTTGGTGCGTTGTGACGGATCGTGCGATTGCAACGACAACCCAATTTGCACAACGCCCCACGCAAGAATTATAACTCCAATCGCGCGAATAGCGGCAAATATAAAGTTTGACATATTCCCAATGGTCGTCAGCGGGTCATCAGCGAAAACAGTTGTAACAATCGTAAGAAGAAACGCCGAAATTACTAACGCAAATTTTACAAATCGTAATATATTAACGCATTTCTCAATTTTTTTCATAAACAATCCCCTCCGAATTCAGATTTTTAAAAATTGCCTCTATAACACTTACAACAATGGAATTTCCACATAATTTGTAAAGTTGCGCGTCGGAAATTCCTATTGCTCTAAGGTTTTCATAGTCCGCGTCATCAAACGCCATAAGCCGCATACATTCTAACGGCGTCAGCTTGCGTACTCGGTCGCCTTGAACGTAAAGTCCCGTTATGCCGCCCATGCCGCCTGCGCCACTTGATAGACAACAAGCCATATTGTTATCGTAAATCCTGTAACCTTGCGATTTTATATTGTTTACATAACCAATACAACTTAATTTGTCTATGGGATAATCTCTTTTACGGCTTTCGTTCCAATAAATAAGATGTTTACCGCTTATGTAATATTTTTCATCAACGTCAGCTTCCAATAAATCCGCAAGAAAAAATTCAAGCGGTTGCGGCGCAGGAAATTCAAAAGTGCCGGAATCTAAATCCTTACGAATACAAACAAAAAAGACACGTTTTCTCGATTGTGGAATCCCGTAATCTTTCGCGTCTAAAATTTGTGTATATACGTTGTAACTTAAGCCGTCTAAGTAAGATAAAATGTAGGCAAGTTCAGCTTCGAATTTTTTGAATGTTAAGCCTTTCACATTTTCAATCAAACAAACTTTTGGCTTTGTTTGCTCAATAATTCGCAAGGTGTCTAAAAACAACTTGCCGCGCTCGTCACTCATTCCGCTTTGCTTTCCGGCAACGCTAAACGACTGACAAGGCGGCGAAGCGAATATTACATCAACTTTCGGCAGCTTGTCCGCTTCAATATACCGAATATCACCTAAGCACTTACTAATAGGCTCGCCGTGGATAGCGCAATAGGCTTGTGCGGCATATTTATCAATCTCGAAAAACCCGACAAGATTATGCGGGATATTTAGGCGCGCAAGGGCTTTGCTCCAAGCTCCGATACCGCCAAATAACTCCAATACGTTCATTAGGGATTCGCCGCTCCTTTGCCGCCGCTGTTTAGACAATACGCGATGATGTTCTCGCGTATACTCGGCGGCATAGTCCCCATAAAGTCCGCGATCTGTTTTTGATTCGGCGGCGTGGCGGGTTTGCACGTCTTGCATAGCCGTTCGCGCTTGACGGTGAACGTGTCCGCGTCAGTTATTGAAAAACTTAGTACATCATTTTTATTTAGCCCCAACATTCGGCGAATAGCAATGGGTACGGTAGTTGTGCCTCTGTTTCCTAAAATTCTTAATGTTTTTCTTTTCATTTTATATAAATTCCTTTCAACTTTTTGATTAGATTTTCTATTGATTTTCTTCGGTTTCCTCGTAAATTTCCACATATTCCGCGGCAATTTCGATATTATCTACATCAAATTCATACGGTAAATCGTTCAAGAGTTCGGGAGCGGTCTGGTCGGCGGTCTGATCGATTGCCGCCGCGCCGCCGTCTGTTGTCAGCTTAACATTCGGATGTTTCATAATGTCGTACTTTTTATCAATTACAGGTAATTCCCCGCGAATAAAAAGAAGCGCGTATCTGTTATCCAACATACGCACTTCGTCCGGCGTAAGAAGTTCACGCCCTGCATTTTGATAATTTTTGTTGCAACTCCCACTTTTCCCTTTGGTAACGCCCCTTGTAGTCGTATCAATGGTCGATTTCCCCAACAACTCCGAAACATATTTGTGTGTGCTTTGCTCATTTCCCCCCAAATATAGAAACGTGTCACAATTCCCGGTAAGATTTTCCCACGAATCTTTAAATAACGCTTTAATTTGCGCGATATTTTGGATTATGATATTGATTGAGATTTCGCGGCTTCGGCACGTTGACAAAACCCGCTCGAAATCGTCCGGGAGCGCGACGTTGGCAAATTCGTCCATCACAATACGAACGTGAACAGGCAACCGCCCTTTATGCTTGTTATCGGCGTTGTAGTAAAGTTCTTGAAACGCCTGTGTGTAAAGCATACCGACAATATAATTTAGACTTGTGTCGTTGTCGGGGATTACGCAAAAAATAGCGCGTTGCCGTTCGCCCAAACTTCCAAAATCCATATCGTCATAGTTCGTCATTTCCGCAACTTCGGACAAATTAAACGCCGTCAATCGGACGGCGGCACTTACCAATATGCTTTTAGCAGTTTTTCCGGCGGCTTGCTTAAAAACCTTATATTGCTTGACTGCAATGTGTTCCGAGTCGTGTTCCTCTAAGTCCTCAAACAATAAATCAACCGGGCTTTGATAGTCCTCGCTCTCTTCTTTTGCGGCGGCGTTCTCAATGAGATACATCAGCGTTGAAAAATTTTGGTCTTGGGGCGGGGCTTCATACTTTAAGTAAAGCATAAACGCCGTTAAAAGCGCAGTTTCCGCTTTATCCCAAAAGGGATCGTTACTGCTTGAGTTCTTCGGGGTCGTGTTCTTAATAAGGCTTGTAATCAGCTTCAAAACATCCGTGTCATTCCGCAAATACATAAACGGATTGTAACAGTCCGTATTTTGCATATCTACCAAATTAAGAACCGTTATAGGTATGCCCTTAGCTTCAAACATTGGCGCAAGAGCGCGGAGCGATTCCCCTTTGGGATCGCAAATTATGTAACTGCAATTCGCTTGCATTACGTTAGGCTTCGCGAAAAACCTACTCTTTCCCGAACCCGAACCGCCGACAACCATAATATTAAGGTTACGTTTGTGCTTAAAGCCATCCATCCCCATCTTCATATTTTGGGTAAGCAGAACATTTTTAAACTTACTCTTGTTATCCCTGTATTTCTTACATAATGCGAACACATTTCCCCAACGTGCCGAACCGTGTTCCTCGCCCAACCGCTTTTTGCCCCTGCTTGCGTAAAACATCATAACCGAAAACCCATACGCGGCAAGGGTAATAAAGAGGATTCGGGGGCTGTACTCCGTCCACGTTATAGAAAAAGGCGCGGTATTTACCGCGCCCATAAAATCGTCAAGCCAAACCATAAGTGTCTTACCGCTCTCGGCGTAAGTGCCGCCGATCAGCGCAAGCCACGCTACAGGAATAGCAAGAAGCAACCATATAATAAGCTGGCTTCTTGTGCTTTGTATCGGTTTCACCTTGCACCCCCTTTTTTTATAGGGGATTTACTTGTATTTCTTGCGTTTTTTATAGCTTTCTTCAATTTGTAGGATGGCGTGGGACGGTGATAAAACAAATTGTAGTCGTTTGCAAAACCATCCAACACTTTAAACATTTCAACCTCAATATCAAGCGCGGCAATGTTGACATTTCCCTTTATCGGCAAATTAACTTTCACCCATTCCCCGCCGTATCTGTACTTTGTTGAAATTGAAAAACTCTGTGTTAATGTTCCCTCGTCTGCTTTAAATGACATTTGCAACCTTAAATATCCTACAATTATTTCACAAGCAATTTTTTGGTCGTATCTTAAATCTTGATTTTTAAATACTTCCTTTATTTTATCAGCCGTCATATCACGCATAAAGCCGTACTCACAATCAATTTCGCCAACACTATATAAGCCGCTTGTAATATCGTCAAGAATTTTTCTGTAATCTTTCACCCATAAATCGCCTCATATCTTTTGTATATATAAAAGAGCGCAACCGTTAAGGCTACACCCTGCTTTTTTTAACTAACGTGCCGCACGCTTGCCTTGACAGATACGCTGGGCGCGTTCGTGATTTGTATTACAAATAAGAAACATTCCCAATGTTGGGAATGTTTTAGGTATTACCTTGTATGGGGCTTGTTTTTCCACGCTTTATTTATTCCGCTTAATTTATTTTGCGTATAATCAGCATGCCGTTTATGTCCGTCCGTTATCAAGTATTCGCTATTCCAAATTTCGCACTCCCCGGACAATCGCAATTTTCCGTTTTCTAAATGTATGGTAGAAATAACGGTATGTCCTTTGTTTGTAAAGTCATAAGCGAAATCAAAATAACCATCTTCCGAATCTTTATTGTAGCCTTTTAAGTGTACGCATAATTCGTCAAAGGCTTTTTTAGAGCCGTGCTGCTTTCTAAAATCAGCAATAAACTTTAAAATTTCCGCCTTTGCTCGGTTGGTTTTCTTTGTCAAAAGATAATCCATTTTTTCAATCGGTGGCGGCGGCATCGGAACGCCAAATGCCGTATAAATACTTTCGCGGTTTTTCCGACATTCTTCTTTTGTCGCACCATTCATTGAAAATTGGACGGTTCTAAATTCCTTTATGTCGTTTGCTGTAATACGCTCAACGCGACTTTCTTTGAAATGTATATTAAAAAAGTTAACTTTATCAAGAACGCAATCAGCGATATAACATTCATTTAACAATGAACGGTGAAAGGAAGCGGAAGAAATATCGCAATCCCTAAATTGCGTATATCGTATATATGCACTTGAAAAATCAGCATTTTGTAAATTGGAAGTGTGAAATTCCGCGCCATCTAATGTCGCATTATTGAAATTTGCACCAACGGCGCGGCAAACGGTAAAACGACATTCAACTAAGCGGGAATTTGAAAAATCCGCGCAATCCGGCAAACAATAAAATTTAATGCCCTCAAAATATGAATCCTTGAAAAAGTCATTAGGAAAACCGCCTTTTACTGCGCTGTCGTAAATTTTTTGCGTAATAATTTTCAACGGTTTATCCGGATGAGGGTAAATTTCAGTATCATATTTTTGAGAACTTGACTTATCGTAAACCTTATCCAATAACACTTTTTGCATTAAAAAATTACTTATATCTTTTTCGATTAAATCAACTTTTTTTACGTGAAGTGTGCCGTACTTTTCTTTAAGCCTAACTATAAAGGCTTTAATATGTTCGCCCCTACCTTGTAAAATATCGTTAAATCCCTTGACGCTTTGTTCAAAATCACTAAATTTGTAATTTTGCCCGTCAACATTTTTAAGAAACCAATGTATTTCTTGACTTATGGTTAGCCCGGCTTTTACTTTTTGAAATTCCGGCTTTGGAAAACACATAATTTATTACCCCGTTTCAACTTAAACTTAAAAAGGAATAAGAAACATTCCCAATGTTGGGAATGTTTCTTGTAACCCTTGTATATTACAATTTTACCAACCGCTTCGCGGCAAATAGCGTTGAGGGGCAAAAATGGTTGTTGAGGTAGTCGAATTAGTAATAACCCACTCGCTTGTGCCGGGAATCCTACCGCCTAAATCAACGGCATTAACAAACATCATTCCGTTAGGTAACAAGGTTTGATATACCGAAAGCACATCAGCATACAATCTCGGTCTTTCAACCGCCGTAAACCCTGCCGGAACGCGCCCGAAAATCATTGTAAATTCGGTGATATACTCGTTATACGCCAATCCCAAATACGCGGGTCGCAAATTCACAACATTATTTCGGAGCGTTGAAAGGTTATCAGCAACAACAATTTCATAGCCAAGATTTGTAGTTGCGTAAATGCGATATGTCAAGGCGTGGTTAAATGTACCTGTAACAAGTCTATCCGCGCGGATGGCGTTGGTCGGTAGAATATCACGCAAGAAGAAGTTATCAAGCGGGATGGTGCTGTCATTTCGGACATTTTGGAAAGTGTAGACTATGTTATGCCCTTGCATTGCTTCCCTTACGCCTGTTTTGGTGACTGAAACGCCTGTATTCGCGCTGAAATTAGGGAATTGCTTGCGTATAATCTGCCTTTCAAATTCGATTTCAAAATAAATCGGTTGCGGATTTATCATATAAAAAGCGGGGGCGGCAACCTCGACCGCTCTGTACCGTCCAAGCGGTAACGGTCTTGATATTGCCATGCCTCGCTCGTTAGATTGAATACGGTCTACAAAATTGCCGGTTCGGGCGCAAAAAATTTCAAATATCGCGCCTTGTAGCGGCGTTCCCGCCGGAAGTCCGTTATGTTGGTTGTTATCACCCGAAATTTTGAGAATTTGCAACTGCCCTGCGATTGGGTAATTAGTCCAACGGATTTCAGTTACGCGCCCCGCGACAAGTTCAACGGTGCGCGGCACATCATCACGGCTATAACCCGGCGCGGGTCTTGTTTCGCGGATGGTGTATCTACCCGGCGTTAAAATGCCTGTAAAGTCAATCAATCCATTATTATCGGTAAGGAACACGCCGACAACATTATTACGGCTATCGAATATCATAAATTCCACGTTGAAAATCGGTGCGCCTGTTACTCCGTCAACTTTGAGTAATCGAAGCCCTGCAAGCGGCGTGTTTTCCACGGTTAGTATATGGTCTTGCCGTCTTGTTCTTGAATCAATACTAAATGGGATTACCTCTCTATCAATCGCATAACCCGGCAAAGCGCGGGTTTCTCTCAAAAAGAAAGTTCCGTCCTCGATTTCGGGTAGGAAGATAAGTCCGTTTCGGTCTGTGATAAATTCGTGGAATCCTGTACGCAGATTTCTCAATCGTGTACCGTCAGCCGTTGAAATTTCAAATCTAACTCCTTGAAGTGGAGCGCGAGAAACACTACAAATCTTCTGAATTGTCAAAGACGGCATACGATAATTACGAATAATCACCGTCAAATCGCCGTTATCGCCAACCGTGAAAATTGTCGGGTCTGCCGGAGCGAATCCGGGCAATGGGCGCGTTTCTATCGCAATCCATACGCCGTGTTCAAGAGTTGGCAAATAGATATGTCCGCTTCTATCGGTTGTAAATGTGTAGCTGTTATCAACGGCGTAATTTTTCAAGCGTTGCCCTGTTCGTCCGTTGCCGAAATATCGGGCAATTTCAAATTCAACACCCTGTAATCGTCTGCCTGTATCACCACAAATTTTGCGGATTACAACGCTCGGCATTTTAGGATTAACGAACCTTTCAACCCTATTTTCGCCCGCGCGAATTTCAATCACTCGCAACGGCTCAACAATTATATAGCCTGCGGGGGCTTGTGTTTCAATGATTTGAAAACTGCCGGGGTCTAATTCCACCCTCGCAAGTCCGGCGCGGTCTGTTGTAACTTTCGTAATTAGTTCGCCGTTTGCTCTACGAACCTCAAATCTCGCGCCTTGCAGCGGTCTACCGTCCTCGTCAACTTTTTCAATCGTCAAAGTTGGTCGTTCGGGGATTCGACGGTTCGTAAACTCTAATCGGTAAATTTCGCCGCTTGCGTTTACTCGGATTGTTTGAGGTTGTGAATTTAACTCAAACCCTTGTGGGGCGCGCACCTCGGTTACAATATAGCTGTCGGGCTGTAAATTCGGTATGAAAATCTCGCCTTGCGCGTTGGTTGTAAAAAGTCCATTTGCTGTACCAACCCCGCCGCCGCGACTATTCGTAACTCTAAATTGTGCGCCTTGTAATACGCGCCCGGTTTCCTCGCAAGTTTTCACGATTAGCAAACCGCCGTATCTTCTGTTTGCAAATTCAACCGTAACTACGGATTGCTCAAACCCTGTAATATATACAGTTTGCGGTGTTCTGTCGATAATAAACCCTTGCGGGGCGCGGATTTCTTCGATGATGTACGTTCCGGCTTGAAGCCCTGTAACCGTTACCGTTCCGTTACTTGACGAAGTAAATTCACCAATCACCGTACCGCCTGTGCCGGAAGTTCCCGACAAATAGCGAACACGGAAAACCGCGCCTTGCAACGGTTCGCCTGTTTGCGCGTCCACCTTGCGAATCACAATAGCTGACAACGGCGTATTTTCAAAGGTTACAACCCGATTTTCGCCTGGCGCAAGGAAAATTTCTTGTGTCGGAATTTCGGGAAGCTGAAAGCCCGGTGCGGGTTCAATCTCGGTAATTCTAAACCACGCAACGTCTTGATTTTCAAGCACGATTTCGCCGTTCTCATTCGTTTGGAATCTGCCTAAGTCAACTGTTTCACCTGTGAAAGAGTTGTTAGGAGCGCGAACGATTGTAAACCACGCGCCGCGAATCGGGTCGCCTGTGATACTGTCAATTTTGCGAATTGTCAAATTTGGACGGCGGTAGTTGTCAAATGTCACAATATTATTTTCCCCCTGTCGCATAGTCACACGTTGCCAATTCGGATTTGACAAAAGATAATTCGGCGGCGGCGTGATTTCCGTAACTATCAGCGTTCGCTCGGTTTGCCCCTCGAATAAAGTCCATGGTAAAATAATTTCGCCATTGCTATTTGTGGTAAACGGCGAACCGCTTACGGTCTGGCCGTTCTCAAACTCTACCGAAAATGTTGCGCCCGCCAATCTTTCGTGATTTTGCGCGTCACGTTTTACGATTGTAAGGCTTGGATTCCGCCAATTCCGCACGGTGATTCGGTTGTCATTGCCCGGCGACAGTACAATTTCTTGCGGTCTTTCAAGCAAAACGAAGCCTGTCGGGGCTTGAATTTCCACTAAAATATAGGTGTGATTCGGCAACAGTTCATTACCATTTGAACCGCGTCCAAAAGTTGCGATTCCGTCCGCGCCGCTTGTCGCTTGCCACGTTTCGCCACTCGTTGGGTCGCGCAATTCAAAAATCGCGCCGGCAAGCGGTTCGCCGCTATCGCCGTCAATTTTTAACACTTCGAGCGAACTATTTGGCATATTATAAAATCGCACAACAGGGGCGGGTCGAGCGTTATTGCCCTCACGTTGCCCCCAAGATACATTGACGGATTGGAAATTCACATCAGCCAATGAGAAACCGGGCGGCGGGATCACCTCGGAAACGGTGTATGTTCCTGCCGGAAGTCCACGGAAAACAACACGTCCATTTTGGTCTGTAACGTAAGTCCTGTCAGTAATTACAGGCGCATTGCCCTCAACAAAAAATCCCTCAATACGGATATGCGCACCCGTGAGAGGGATATTTGAGATTTCACAATGTTTGTAGACGATAATTTCTGAAAACGGATAGTTCTCGAACGTCAGTAAGATTGAATTTACGCCGCTTCCATCGGGATTTGGAATGATTCGGAAGTCGTTTATAATCGTAACCAAATTTCCCTCGCTATCAAAAATCGGATTGTTTTCTACATCAATTTCTACATTCGGCGGCAACAACCAAAACGCAAAACTTGTATGTTGCGGAAGCAGTGAGTAACCGTCCGGCGCGCGCTCTTCTTCCACGACAAACGCACCGAAAGGCAAGCCCTCTAAAGTCCATACACCGTCCGTGACTGTGCTTGTTACGCCGTTTGGCACGGCAGTTGTTGCGCCCTCTGTCAACACTTGCGAGATATTTATGCCTGTATTGTTAAGGCTCAAAGTTTGCCCGTCACTCGTTGTAATTGTGTGTGCCGATATTCCGCGCAATCTCATTAACGCGCCGGGGATATTATAACGACCAAGTGCGCAAATTTTTTGAATCCGTACTGATGTTGTCGGTGGCGGATAGCCATTCGGCGGCGCTTCGGGATTTTGGAATGTCAACGTTACAACTTCCGTCTGCCCCGGTGTAATTGTAACCGTCTGCGTTGGATTCGCGCCGATAATATGCCCTGCGGGTGGTACGATTTCCGTGACGGTTATTGTCGTCCCTATCAGAAACAACGGCGAAGTCCAACCGCTTGCGGGAACTGTGACTGTCATGGGTAACCTATGGTCGTTGCCTGTGATTTCAAATACCGCACCGCCTAAAGGTGTTCCTGTCATATTAGTTTTGAGTATGCGGAATTGTCCATATTCGCCTGCGAGTATCGGTTCATAATTCATTCTTGCCGTTGCCCTCATTTGAGGGATAAAAAAGACCATCTCTTGCCATTGGTTTTCTTGCAATGTAGTTCTTGAAGTCCACGCTTGTCCGGCGTAATTGTCGTGTATTCCAACAATTTCAATGCCTGCGCTTGTAACGTTGGAAGTTTCGTGGACTGCCAACCTGAACCCCAAAGCTTGAAAAGCATTGTTAGCGGGCAAGTTTGGGTACGTTGCTAACAAATTATGATATGCGTCTAAAATTTGTGTGCCTGCGGGCGTTCCCGCTTGCCAACGAAACATAAGCGGATTGTTTGCGTGACTGTTCGTAATATTGAAAACATCCGACACAATCATCCCCGCGCCGTTTGGTGTTCCTTGTTGTGTAGCGTTTTCAACGCCGTTTATTCGCGCCCAACGTGACGGCGTAAAATTTCCGGGTTCTTGCCAAGCGGAAGTACCCTCAACAAGTGAAACAACAACTTGTCGCATAAAAGATTCAACATCGCCGCCCAAAACCGCGCCCGGTCTTGCAAAAGCGTAAACTAATGCGGTTCGTGTTATATATGCTGCATAAGCTGACGAATAATAGTAAGCTGTTCCCGCCTGCGTCATTCGTGCGTTGTTCGGATGTCCGAACCGCAAAATATGCACAAGGTCGGGGCGCGCGCCTCGTATAACATAGGGCGGCACTCCGGCGTTTTCGGGTCCCGGTCGGTCGGGATTCACACAAAAAGCCTCGTATTCCGCGCCGTCAATATGTGCGGAATAGCGAAACGCTCCAACTTGTATTCCGTTTACCGTTAATTGCGGTCCCGTCCATTTTGGTTCGGTGTTAAATCCAAATTGTATTGAACGCCCCACCAACGAACCCGAAATAGGGGCAACTCCTGTTGCATAAGCGGGCATAATCCCTACTAACATAATAATTGCAAGAAGCAAACTGCCCCATTTTTTAAAATTTTTCATTAGAAATTCCTCCATTTTATTATTGATTTTTGTTTAAAAGCACAAAAAAGACAGTCAATTGACTGTCTTAGTTTCTATGCTATTTGAATTGTTGTTTGTAGTTTCTTATCTTACTTGCATTGTTACCAAATTGCTAATTTGCCCTATTCCAATGATTGTAATATCTTCTCTCAAAACGTTAGCCCTATGTCCGGGGGAGTTCATCCAAGAGGTTACCGCTTCCTCGGCTGTAGACCTTCGAGTTAGGTTTTCAGCACGCGCTTCCGTATCAAACAATCTTACAATACCATTAAAACTTCCATATACGGGACTGTCATGAGCAAAATAATTCAAATCGTACATTTCTTGTGATTTGAAACGCGCCGCCATCATAAGTGGTTCGTACATTTCTAATGGTGATAAACCATGATTCGCACGTTCTACATTGATAAGCCGTACAACCTCGATTTCAAAATCGTTTGCGCTGCCCAACTCTCGGTATTCTGCTTTCCACTCTGCAAGCTGTTGGTCTGTAATTCGTTCATTAGTAAGAACGATACTCGACCTTGTTACGGCGTAATTTGTAGTCCATATATCCGCTATGCGGTTCTTGCTATCCCACTCAACTCTCATTCCTGTCGCTTCTGAAATTGCCCTTAACGGAACCATCGTGCGGTCATTCATAATTTGCGCGGGAACGTCAAGCGGAATATTGCTACCATTCACAAACATCGTATCCCTACCAATCGTTACAGTAACATTAAATCCGGGTTTTGTGAGGGTTGCTCGATTAAGCGGTGCTTGCTCCCATTCAACCCGAAATCCTAACGCTTCCATCACCGCGCGGAGCGGCACAAGTGTTCTGCCGTCCACGATAACAGGCTGTTGGTCGTAATATGGAATTACAACAAATTCACCGTCAACTCGGATTCTTGGATAGTCTGCGGCAATCGCCGTAACGCTGACAACCATTACTAAAATTAACATAGATAAAATAACTTTTTTCAACATATAACCACTCCTTGCTTTATACTATAATTATAGCATAAGGTAAGGGTGCAGTCAAATTTACAAGCGTTTTTATCTTATTGAGGTTGGCGGTAAAAATCCATCATCGCCGAAGTTATCCAACGTTCCAAAACTGCCGCCAAAATGCGGATTGAGCGGTTGCGGCATTAGCGGGTTGAATGGTTCTGTTGGTATAACTCCGCTAAAAATTCCATAACTCGGCGGGCGCAACGCAACTTGCGCGTCAACTCGTACATTCGCCGTGAAAACATCGCGCGGCACAATACCGTAAAATGTTGTCGGTCTGCCTAAATCAACACGGTAATCCATACCCGACCTAAACTGATAATTGAAATTTAACCGTTCCCACGGCGGAATAGGTTGAGTTTGCACGGTGGCGTAAACGCCGACTTGCGCCAAAAGCAAAATTGAAACTACTCCTACTGCTAAAAACTTAAATTTTTTCAATGTAATACATCTCCTTTTGTGATTTTATATAAACATTCCCAATGTTGGGAATGTTTTAACTTATTGAATTTCAATGGCAACCGCAACGCGGCGTAAATTCCGTTGATACTCGACACACGTCACAAGCGTAAGGCGATTATCACCAAACTGTATTAACGGTGAAAAATCAGTTTCGTTTACTGTAAATACTCGTTGGACGGCGTAACGCCTTGTAATGCCGTTAGCGTAAAGGGCAATAATGTCACCCTCGCGTAAGAGGCGTACAAAACTAAAAAAGCCGTTCCAACCGCGATTATGACCGACAAGAGAGGTGTTGCCATGATTCAAGCCTGTAAAGCTGAAATGTCCTGCACCCCTGTCCATCGCCCACATTGTCGCGCCACCGTAAACATTGATAGTTCGCCCTAACCGTTCAACCGTCAATCTTCCTATGCGCTGACCGCAAGTGTAAGTATGCGCAAAATTGCCAATGTTCGGCGTGCCTATAACGTGCATATTGCTTGGAGCAGCACTCACCGTTTGCGGATTCAAGTGAATCGCCTGTTGCCCTCTACCAAAGCTGTTGCCGGGAATCCCCGGCGCGGCATTGGCGGTCTGCGACATTACGGCTAACGAACACATCAAAAACCCAACACAAGCAAAGGTTTTAATTTTACCGCTCTTGCCGGGTTTGTATTTTTTACCGACAAAGTAAGCCCCAATAATACAAAGGAAAAATATCAGCATACCGACAAATAACCGCCAATTTACAATGCGAACGCCTGTAAATCTAACTGTATATTGTATTCCTACTGTTGTGTGTGTCAAAGTTCCGCGATATACGGCGGTTGCACTAAAGCCGATATTATATGTTCGGGTTTGCGTTCCTCTGTAAGTTGCGACTGCCGTAAAACTTGCCGGAAGTTGCACATATTCAACTGTCGCGGTAGTTTGCGTTCGCCATTCAACATTATATAAGTTGAAATTTTGGTTGCCCTCGGTTATCGACCTCGGAATTAGCGAAGTGTCCGGGGCTGATAGATGGGGAAATTCGCGCGTCCTTGTTATGGTCTGTTGACTGCTCCGTGTTCCGCGCGATTGAATATTTATGCTTGATATATCAAGCGCAAGAATTCCGTAATATCCGTCAATTTCAAAATACATTTCTGTTGCAAGTTCACGCAAAACGGTCTGAAAATCATTGCTTTGTGTGTAGATAGTAACAGTTTTCACATACTGCCTTGTTCTGTAATTTGGCACTTCCCGCCGTGATAGTTCCGTAAGTTCAAATTGGAATCCATCCCGGTCAAAGGTAGCGCGTGAAATATGCGCGGGATTCTCGCCCTCGTTGAGTTCGTAAGCTCGGACAATTTCACGCCGTCCGCTCTCGCGACTTTCCTGTATACTGACGGGAAATAATCCGCTCGCCGTCGTGACCGGGGCAAGAAAAACGGCACTTATACAAAGTATAAGTGCCACAAGAAATATTAGAGATTTAATTTTCATTTTGTTGTATCACTTCCTCTTATTTGATTTTGGGTCTATTTTATATTGAATTTTTAAAAACTCGTTGTGCGCCTATCAATGTTGATTTGGTTAAATGCTTTCATAGCCATATCAATATTTTTATCGGGAAATTTAGACAATGCCTTATTTAAACTTTTTTCTATTTTATAAATATGTTCAAAATATTTAAGAGTATTTTCGTCTAAACTATCCCAATCAACCGCACCATTTTTTAAGCGTGGGGCATTACGCCAAAACCTATTCATTTCCTTATCATTATGCCGCTTCCGCTTGACAAGTCTAACAATTTTCTTTTCGTTTTCTGTTAAACCTTTATAAGTATCTTTTTTCAAGTGTTGCGCGACTTTTTTTAACCTAATTTCCGTTTTTATGGAAGCCATAAAATTATATTTCCTTTCTTCCGTTTTGCAAATTAAAAAAACATTCCCAATGTTGGGAATGTTAACAATTTTTTATTTGGATTTGCCGATGTTCGGTGTACCGCGCGACTTCAACTGCCCGGCTTTTGCCGTATCTTGGCTTGCCGCTTTAAGTGCGGAAACCCTATCACGAACAGGCATTTTTCCATCAGTAGTTGTCGTACTCGTCCTGTTCGGATTCTTGGTCTGCGATTGATTCAAGATATTCCCGCGCGACGGCGATTCGTTCCCTTGTCCGGCGCGGGTGTCGGCGTTTTTTACTTCACCGTCCTTTTCTTGTTTCGGCACGGCATAACCCATTTTTTCAAAAACAAGATTAACACAAGCGGAATCTTCGCCACGGACAATAACATTACACATGTTATCTTTGCTTGACTTATCACGGATGGGAATAGCGGTTACGCCGTGTTCTTTCGCCAACCTTTGAAATTTTTTAGCTTGATTATTCGTCATTTCAAAGGTTTGCGGACTGCCGCTTCCCAAAACTAAATCCGTTAAAGCTGTTTTGCCATGCGTCTTTCGGTGAGATTGCGCTAACGCCATCAACAACGCAACTAAATTTTTAATCCCCAACCCCGCCAATCTTCCGGCGTGTTCAGTAACTTGTAATCCTTGGCTCACCACCTGCTGTGCTACATCTGCCTCGATTGCCATTTTTAGATTGCTCCTCTCTTTGTTTGATTTTTTCAGCGTTCCGCTGATTTTTCATTTCGCCAACTTCGTCCAAATGTTTACTAACTGCGGGGATATTTTCTTCAATGCCGGAACACATACGCAACTCGCCCCGCAACGTGCGCAACTCGGTTGTATATCCGGCAATTTCTTTGGACAGTTCGCTTATTTCAATTTCATTTTCAGTACACCGCCTTTGATAATATAATGGTTTTCGCGTTTCAGTAATCTCGTCAATTTTGCGAATCAAGCTATTTTTGTAAGCTGCTAAATCGTTGACAGTTTCAATATTATTGTCAAGCATAAAGCGGAATTGCTTGGCGTATCTTTGGGTTTTAATAATCTCGCGCCGCAAGTGTGCGCTAATCCTCGGTGGGTATCTTCGTTTTTGAACCCCGCCCAACATATACAAATAACGGAAGTACAACGCCTTAAACCCGGTCAACTTTCGGGACGTTCCCAATGTTCCGTTTGTAAGGCGGTACATCTTTCGGGATTTTGGAATGGACGGCAATTTTTTATATCCAATTTGTTGTTGCGCGGCGATTCGTTCCCTTATAGCTTCTTCGGTATATTCCACGCCCAACTGCTTACCGTTAAGCCGTACAATTCTGCCCGAAAACGGCGGCTTTATCGAGATGTTTTTTCGCGTGTCGCTTTGCTTGATAACATAACCCTGCTTTCTTAAATGCTCAATAAAATTATTGAAAGTAAACGACTGTCGGATAGCATTGTCAATATCCGATCTCACGTTATCGCAAAATTGGGATTGCAATGTTGGCTGTCCGTTCTGCTTGGCGTTCCATTCGGCGTAATGTTTTCCGCTCCCTTGCGGTTCAATAATTGATAAATTATGCTCCCTGCAAAGTTGGTCGGACGTTTCTCGAATGTTATAATAGTAACTTCCGGGGCTTGAGTGATATTTCTTGCCATCCACAAAAGAAACAGAATTTATGACAACGTGCGAATGTAGGTGATCACGGTCAAGGTGCGTGCCAATAACAACCTCGTATCTTTCGCCAAACAATCGCCGTGCAAATTCTACGCTTATGTCGTGCGCCTGCTCAGGCGTAACTTCGCCCGGCTTGAACGACTGTATAAAATGATAAGCTAAAACACCGCCTGATTTATTCCATTTCTTTTTGGTAGCCTGCATTTCTTTATATGCTGTGTCAATATTTTCAACATTTAACGCGCTTTGAAATAGTCGTTTTTCTGTTTTGAATAAATCTACAACATAACTAATAACACCGCCTAATCCTGTCTTTGTTTTGTTGGTCGCATAGTCAACAATTCTTTTCAGCCTATCTCTTACGGCAAAAACTTTTGTATATGCCATTATAAACCTTTGATTTTCTGCCATATTTGAGATTGCATACTTGATATGGCGTCAATGGCTGATGTATCAACCGTTCCCGCCACATTTGCAACCTTTGCGATTTGATTTACATTGTTGCACATTCCCGAAAGTTGCCGTACAAGTTCCGCCCATTCTTTCGGGGGATGTTCTTTCAATTTAGCCCCCGCAATCACATCACGAATAAAAGGGCTAACCCTACGTCCGGCAAGAAACGCTTGCATTTCTAAATGTTCAAGTTCTCTATCACTTAACCAAAGGCTAATAATATTATTGCGTAACCTACCCATTTTTTCGGAATCCTCCTCACTCAAAAAATTAACATTCCCAAAGTTGGGAATATATTAATATAAAAAAAGAAATAATACGATAGTATTATTCTTGGGGGTATTAGGGGGAACTTGCTCCCCCTAACAAGCGCGTTTGTAATACAAACGCTATGCTTGCAACAACACGTTAAAACAAGTTTTAACGTGTTATCGCCCCAACGAAAGAAAAATAAGAATCGACATTTATCGCGCTCCTCCTCTTGTTGGATTGCTTTTCTTAGTTGACTTCGGTAACGCTTTTCTTTTTGGAATATCCAACGGCGGATATGCAAAGACTTTATGTTCACTTGGAATATCGTTTCTATTGTCATATCGGTCAACCCATTTACTGCCGTTTTCAACCAAAAATCCGTTGTCCGTAAAAATACCGTTATCGTTTATTGAAATATCTCGCCCATATGCTTCATAATCAAAATACGGCTGTATGTTTTCGGGAATTTCAACTTCGCACATTTCGTCAGCGAAATAATAACCTAAATCTTTCTCGTTGTTTACATTAGGGAAGTAATCATAACAATCTATGTTTTCAATTAGGTTTATTAAGTCTTTGACGCTCGAAGTGTGTTCGCCGCTTTCAGTCACGGCAAAAAATTTCTCTTTATCTCCACCGTTCATGTCATCAATTTGTACGGCTAAATAATTTAATTCATTAATACTTTCATATTCGCCCAAATTGTTACACAAACCGCTGTAGTTGGAATCGTAGTCTGTGATAAAACATTCCTCATACCGTTTTCCATCAAGTTCAATACGTTTAAAACACGCCTGTAATTTTTCAGTAGTCGTCGGAAAATTCACCCATTCACCGACAAGCGAACCCTCGTTATATTTGCCTAAATTTGTTACAAAAGCTGAAAAAATTTTATCCATTGTTTGCCTCATTTCAATTTGATTTTTCGGGTTTTAAACAGATTTTCCCTTAAATCCCATAGCCAACATCTTACGCGCTTAACGCAAATTGTCAAAGGGCGGCGCGATTTTTGCGCCGTTTATTTCAACCCTTGACGATTTGCGGAAAGAGCGTTATACTCTGCGTTAGGATTGAGGAAATGAAAAACCCGCAAGACTTAAAAAGTCTTGCGGGTTTTGTGGTATGATGTCGTTACCGTGCGCCGCGATTTTCGGGCGGTTTTTTCGAGCCGCCACTTTTGACTTGCGCTTTTTTCTGCTCTAAAAATTTAAAATCCCCTATTTCGTCAAGTGCGCGAAGATGTAAATTTTCTAATGCAGATAAACGGTCAGAAAAACAATTTTTGCGGTAATGAACGCGCGAATTTACACCCTTTCGCCATACTGCGAAATCGTTTTTATCTGTATTTTCGCCCAAAACAATTTCTACATTTTTTATTCTCACACGGTCTGTAATGGTATATCCCTCTACAATTTCCGTATGCGGCGGGTCGGATTCGATATTTTCTAATTTGGGCAACCCCGAAATAGGTACGCCCTTTTCTGACTGTTGCGGATTTTTGCAATATAGAAAGAAGTTAAACAAATCCAAATTTGTAATAAGGCTTTCATCCGGTTGTGTAGATAATACCTTTAATTGCCGTTCCTTGTCTTGGTCGTAAATTTTTGCTATGTATTCTGTTATTGATTTTATTCTACTTTTTCTTACGGAATCCATATCAATAACTATAGTGTCCTCAAAAGTGCCGCCATTTTTTAAATCCTCGCCGCCGACTGTGTAACAACATAGATGTAATGTTTTTTCTGTTCTCAAACTAAACCACTCCTTTAAAATTTTTGCTTACATTATAAAATCCTTTTTTAAAGGATGTCAAAAAAATAAGCAAAAAATTTCTAATTTACCGAGCGCCGGAATTTTTCGGCGGTTTTGTGCCGCCGCCCTTGCCGTGTATATTAGGTTTTTTCGGCGGCGCGGTTTTACCGGGATTTTTAATTTTTTCTTGATACGTCTTGTAAAACTCCAACGCTTTCAAAATCCCGGTTTCCATTTCTTTAGGGGTAGTGCCTTTCGGAAAAAAATCTTTTACGGCTTCACCTGTAATTGTCACCTTAAATTCAAGCGGCTTTTCATTTTTCAATGCCTTTTCAATTTTTGCCAATTCCAATTTGCCGTTTTTGCCGATTTCTGCGATTTTTTTCGCTTGGTCTAATGTTGGTCTAACCTCATTAGCGTCCATAACCTTAAACAACATTTCTTGGCCGGGCTTTTTCATCCCCGCAACGACTTCCCCAATATCCAATCGTAATTTATCCGTGTCAACCATTTTTATCAAAGGTGGAATTAGCTTCAACACACTAAGTTGACGATATAAAACGGTTGTACTAATTCCCAACTGTTTCGCCAAAACTTCGTGCGGTTTTTTTCCGTTCCATTCCGGCGGTTTTTTTGCAACTTCGCCATCTTTAGCTTTGCCTTTCATTTGTTTCATAACATCAAGTTGAATTTCAATAGCTTTTGCGCGTTCGGACGGTAATTGTCTTTCACGGTTTATGTTCGTGTCAACCATAATTATTGACGCGTCCGCATCCGACAAGTCACGAATTAAAACAGGAATATCCGTTTTCCCCAACTCTTTACACGCTTCCGAACGCCTATGCCCCGAAATTATTTCAAAACCGCCCTCTTTGCGTGGTCTTGCGATAATAGGGGTATGTACGCCGCCTTGCTTAATACTCGCCAACGTTTCAAGGTATTTTTTATCCGTCCTATCTACAAAAGGGTGTCCTTTAAATCCGTGCAACTCGGTAAGCGGCAAGCGTTTCACTTCTTCTCCACCTTGAATTTGCGAAATGTCAAGTTCCACAACTTCGTCAAGAATATCCTTTTTTTCCGCTTCTGCTTTTTCCTCGGCAGTTGGTTTTGCGTTCGGATCGGACTTTTCTGAATCCGCTTTGAACGCGTCCAAATCCTTATCGTCATTGACGGTTTTGGATTCTACTGCTTCGGGCGGTGGTTCGGTTAGTTTTTCCGCGCCTGCCTTTATTGGGTCGTTTGCTTCCGGCGTTGCCGGAGCGGTTGCACCCGCATTTTCGGAATTTTTATCGTCCTGTATCGGCGGTATGCCGCCTGTGCCTGTAAACTCTTTTTCTTCCATTGTAAAACCTGCTTTCTTGATAAATTTTATATAAAAAACATCACTAAAATTAGCAATGTGATTTATCGTTTTATGTTATCCATGAACAACAACATTTTTTCAAAAGACAATTTCTATATGTTGTGCCACGAATATACGTTGTGCCGCCAATGCGAAACACGCATATAGCGCATTTACTGTTTGGCGGTTTTCTCGCGTCTGCTAAAGCGACAGAATACGAACGTTGCGGAATTTTCACAACGCCCGGCAACCGTATCTTGTTATCTGTTTTCATCCTGTTTAACATTCCTTTCTTAAAAGTGGGTATTAAAAAACACGACAATATAAAAAATTGCCGTGCTAAAATCTTCAGTTTGGGTATTGCATAAATAACTATCCTTATGTTGCAATGTTGTGAAATCATTGCTTTGTCGGGGTTGCACGTTTCAATCCATTATCTTTTCATGAGGGATAGTTTATGTTCAACTTGGTAGCGCACTTGGTTTGGGACCAAGGGGCCGCAGGTTCGAATCCTGCTACCTCGACCAAAACCCCCTTTAACTGTAATGGTTAAAGGGGGTTTGTTTGTCTATCAGTCGGGATAATTTTAGGGTCCTAAACCAATTGAGAGCAAGTTTAATTTAAGCGAAAATACATTCGATTAAACAAGATTTGCTTATCTCAAAATGCCTAAGATTCTGCAATCACGGCTTATCTGTTTACTGTCCTGATTTTTTATTGCTCTTGTATACGTTTGCATTACCTAATCAATCTGTCAACACCCAATCACCGACGTCATTTCTAACTGCTATTTCCACATCATCAAGTGGGTTCATATTGCTCAATCCGTCCCAAATCTTAAAACTAATTTTATACGTGTTTTGAGGTATGCTAATATTTGAAATTTCACTATCTTGCGATGTTATATATTTATTTACAGCGCCTAAAAACCTACCGCTTTCATCACGAAACGCAATAATTATAGTTGCACGAGTTTGAGAATCAAACTCAACCGTTATCTCGGTGCCGTCGTCATTAAATATAATGTCTGTTATCTCTATGTTTCCGGCACTTGTCGTAATCGGCGAACCTATGCTTGCCGCACCCGTTCGGAAGTTATCATCTTCTACTGAACGAGCAAAGAAGTAATATGTCGTATTCGACGCAAGTCCGGTGAACTCCGTCGACTCCTGCCAGCCGCCCGTCGGCGTGGAATTTATTGTATTAATCGCGAATTCCATGCTCTGTCCGGTTGCTGCCAAAAGTTCCGCCACGTTTAACGTAATACTGTTATATGTTCTGCTTGACAATGTCGGTGGCGCAACATTCGCTCCGTTTATTTTGTTGCCTAAAATCGTGCCGTTCACCGTCACCGTGCTTCCGTCAGCGGGAATGATTGTGACGTCGTTTGTCAAAGTTATTCCCGCAGGCATTATCAACGACGCGCCGCTAGGCACGGTTAGAGTCCTGCTAATCGGTACCGGTATAGTCACATCCTGCTCAAGCGTAACGTCGCCGTGTACCGTGCCGACGTTGCCGATAAATAGTATGCCGTTTGTAGCGGTGGTGTCAGCGTTCGTTGAGTTTGTGAACACTACTGCGTTGTCGTTTAGCGTAAGCGTTCCGCCCGCGCCGCTACCCGAACCTCTGCCTATACCGATAGCACCGCTGCCGCCATTCGCTGTAACCACACCGCCGTTGATTGTAACATTACCACCTGCTCCCCACGGTCCGCCACCAATTCCCGCTCCGCTATGGCCTCCGGTCGCTGTAACCGTGCCGCCGTTGATGATAACGGTGCCACCTGTTCCGCCCCAACCGCCGCCAATTCCTGCTCCGCTCGAGCCGCCAAATGCATTAACAACACCGCTGTTTATTGTGATATTGCCACCTGAGCCCTGCCAGCCGCCGCCGATTCCTGCCGAGTGTGTTCCGCCGTGCGCTTCAAGACTGCCCGAACCATTGATTGTTACCGAAGCATTATGAGGAACTCGTAAACCCGCCGCATTCCAACCACTTATGAGAATATTCGTTCCTGACAATTCAAGAGTCACATTTCCGCCGTTTATATTGAACGCACTGCGACCGGTGGCGCTATCGGCAAAACTTATATTTGCATTATCAAGCCTTACGTTCGCCGTAACACCGCTTGCCACGTAAACCGCGTCACTATTGGGGTTTGAAATGCTGCCTGTAATAGTGATTTGCGTTTCTTGCGAAATATTGTCCATAACCAGCCCGTTAGCGTATGTAACCCTAATAGTTCCCGCGTTTGTGCCATGCTCAATCCTAATCGGTCCGTCGGACATGTCGAAAATATGATTATCGGTATCGGTTACCGAGAACCTCGCCGTAATAACGCCAGAATTCGCGTTATTTGTTACCGTTGTTGCGCCCGAGACGGTGAAAAAGTTCGCCGGAACTCGTCTGAACACAAAATCATCCAAAGCTGTCAACGTAATCGTTGCCATATAACTGACGCCATCTTGGAACAGACTGTGATTCGGCGACCATTGCACGGTTCCCGTGAATTGCTCGTTGGCAATTATGCTTGTAGCCGCAGTTCCTCCCGCAATCGGCGGGGTTACACCCAAAATTTCCGAAATGGTTATCAAATTCCGTACGCTTCCCCAGCCCGTTAACGTGCCGAACGCGCCGCCGTGCAGAATTGCCGAACCGTCTCCGTGAAGAATCATTCCGTTGTTGGTAAGCGTGACGTTAGGCGCGATTGTAAGCGTTCTCGAGCCTAACACAAGTGTTTGGTTACTTGCAATGGTCATGCTTTGCTCAATCGTAACATCGCCGAACATTTCGCCGTCGTTGCCGATAAATAGTATGCCTTGTGTGCCTGTAATATCAGCGTTTGTGGAACTTGCGAACACTACGGCATTACCGTTTAGTGTTAATGTTCCGCCATCTCCGTTTCCACTACCTCTACCAATACCTATGGCGTTCCAGCCACCGGTTGCTGTAACCACGCCGCCATTGATAGTAACTGTACCACCACCGCCTTGCCAGCCGCCACCAATTCCGGCACCTGATGAGCCGCCAAACGCGCTAATCCACCCGCCGCTGTTTATTGTTATTGTGCCGGCTGATTCACTGCGGTTACCGCCAATACCCGCTCCGTCTGAAGCGCCATTTGCTGTAAGACTTCCATTTCCTCCGATTGCAAGTGAGGAACCCGCCGGAGCGCGTATGCCCGCCGCATTAGAACCACTCACAAGTACATTCATTCCATACAACTCAAGCGTCACATTTCCGCCATTTATATTAAACGCGTTGTGATTGCTAGCAGTAACAGTTATATTAACATTATCCAGCCTTATATTCGTCGTAACGTCAGCTGCAACATAAATTCCGTCGGCTGAAGCGCTGCTTGAATAATTTCCCGTGATAGTGATCTGCGTACCTTGTGGAATATTATCAGAAACTTGACCGTTGTCGTGCGCAACCCTAATAGTACCCGCGGTTGTGCCCTCTTCAATCCTAATCGGCCCGAAGCTTATATCAAATACGTTATTGTCTATGTTAGTTTGCGAATGACGTATCTCGCCCGTTCCGACAATGTATCCGTACGGGTCACCGCCGTAATTAATCGAAGCGCTTGCGTCAACCAATATAAGCCCGTTGTTGGTAAGGGTAATATCAGGCGCGATTGTAAGCGTACCAGAACGCAATATAAGTAATCTGCCGCTTGGAATAGTTGTATCTTGCTCAATTGTAACGTCGCCGAACATTTCGCCGTCGTTGCCGATAAAAAGTATCCCTTGCGTGCCGGTAATATAGGCGTTGGTGGAGTTTGCAAACACTACTGCATTACCGGTTATTGTTAATGTTCCGCCGTCACCACCATTGGCGCCTCTACCAATACCTATGGCGTTCCAGCCACCGGTTGCTGTAACCACGCCACCGTTTATGGTGACAGTACCTCCCGAACTATTCCGCCCCCCGCCTATAGCTGAACCCCAAGAACCACCAAATACGCTAATCGTACCACTATTTATCGTGATTGTTCCGCCAGGCTCGCTGTGGTTGCCACCTATTCCTGCAGCATCCGGTCCACTAAGCACTTCGAGACTACCGGTGCCATTAATAGTCAACGATGAGCCCGCTGGAACTCGTACACCACCTGCGTTGAACCATCCATTGTTTCTGAGTGTGTTTGTTCCGGATAATTCAATCGTTACATTTCCGCCGTTTATATTAAACGCGTTGCGACTTTCGCTACTAACAGTTATATTTACATTACTCAGCCTTACATTCGTCGTAACGCCGCTTGCTACGTAAATTGCGTCGACTGCGGCGGTGCTTGAATAACTCCCCGTGATAGTAATTTGCGTATTTTGCGGAATATTGTCAAGCACCAGCCCGTTGGCATATGTAACCCTAATAGTTCCCGCGTCTGTGCCCTCTTCAATCCTAATCGGACCATCTGCTATGTCAAAAATATGATTATCGGTGTCGGTTGCCGAAAATACTGCGGTAACTACACTCGAATTCGCGTTATTCGTCACGATAGTCGCGCCCGCAACGGTGAAAAAGTTCGCCGTAGTACCGATAAAAGTGTATCCCTCTCGCGCCGTCAACCTAATTGTCGCCGTATATCTGACACTCGGCTGAAATTCACTATGATTCGGCGACCATTCTACCGTTCCGGTGAATTGCGCGTTCTCGGTTATGGTTGTAACGGGAATTTCGCCCGAAATCGGCGAATTTACGCCCAAAATCTCCGAAATAGTTATATTTCGCACGGGAATATTCCCTGCCAACGTGCCAAATTCGCCGCCATGAAGGACTTCTGCATCATCTTCAAGAACAATCGTTCCGTTATTAGTAAGCGTCGCTCCCGGCGCGATTGTAAGCGTTCCGGAATCTAATACAAGTGTTCTACCGATTGAAATAGTCACATTCTGCTCAATCGTAACATCGCCGAACATTTCGCCGTTGTTACCGATAAACAATATTCCTTGCGTGCCGGTAACGGCAGCGTTTGTGGAGTTTGTGAACACAACTCCATTGCCGTTCATATGTAATGTTCCGCCGGCGCCACCGGTGCCCCGACCTCTGCCAATGCCCATGGCGCTGCTGCCGCCTGTCGCCGTAACCATGCCGCCGTTAATAGCAACCGTACCGCCTGCGCCGGAATCACCGCCTCCGATTCCCGCTCCCCATGAGCCGCCAATCGCGTTAACCGTTCCGCTATTTATTGTGACTGTTCCGCCCGTTTGGTTTCGACTGCCTCCGACTCCCGCGCCGCCGCTCGTACCGCCGCGCGATTCAAGACTGCCGTGTCCGTTAATTGTCAACGATGCGCCAACCGGAACTCGCAACCCCGCCGCCCAACTTCCGCTTCTTAAAACATTTGTTCCTGACAATTCAAGCGTTACGTTTCCGCCGTTTATGTTGAACGCGCTGTAATTACCGGGAGTGCTTATATTTACATAGCTTAACCTTATATTCGCCGTAACATCAGCCGCGACGTATATAGCATCAACTGCTGCGTTGCTTGCATAACTGCCCGTTATCGTGATTTGCGTATTTTGCGGAATATTATCCATAAATAGCCCGTCACCGTATGCAACTCTGATAGTTTTCGCGTTTGTGCCCTCTTCAATCCTAATCGCGCCGTCGGATATATCAAAAATATGATTATCCGTGTCGGTTGCTGAGAATACTGCGGTTATTATGCCTGAACCTTGAGTGTTTCTTGCGTTTGCAATGCCTGCGATGGTAAAGAAGTTCGCAGGCACGCCGATAAACGTATATCCCACCCGCGGCGTCAGCGTAATTTCCAGCGTATATCTGACGCCCGCTTGAAATACGCTATGATTCGGCGTCCATTGCACAGTTCCGGTGAATTGCGCGTTAGCGGTTATAGTTGTAGCCGGAATTTCACCCGGAACAGGCGCGTATACGCCCAAAATTTCCGAAATAGTTATATTCCGCATGGGAACATTTCCTGCCAACGTGCCGAATGTACCGCCATGAAGAATTTCGGCATCATCTCGAATAAGAATCGCTCCATTATTTGTAAGCATCACTCCCGGCGCGATTGTAAGCGTTCCCGAATCTAACCTAAGAACCGCATTGTCAGGAATAATCATGTCTTGCTCAATGGTAACGTCGCCGAACATTTCACCGCGACCACTTTCAAAGAGTATACCATTTATATTGTTAACGGTTTCCGCATGCACCACATTAGTAAATACAATCGCGTTTCCGTCTAAAATAAAGGTTTCGATACCACCAATACCACCGTGCGCAGTTACAACTCCGCCGTTAATAACAACACTTCCTCCTGCGGCGCCCCATCCGCTACCAATTCCAACGATACCCGACCACCAGCTGCCATGCGCAGTAATCGTACCGCTGTTTATTGTAAGCGAACCGAAAGCCTCATTTCTGTTTCCGCCTATTCCGGCAGCCTCCGAGCCGCCGCCCACTTCAAGGCTGCCCGTTCCACCGATAGTCAATGATGAACCCGTTGGAACTCGCAACCCTGCCGCGGTCCATTGCCAACTGCTGAGCCGATTTTCACCCGATAATTCAAGCGTGACATTTGCACCGTCTATATTAAATGCATTTTGGTATCCATTGATTTCTATATCAACGCCGGCAAGTCTTATACTTACCGTTAAGTCCGGAGCGACATAAATACCGTGGTCGAAACCGAAATAGCTTCCTGTTATGGTAATTTGCGTCTCCTGCGGGATATTATCTCTTATCAACACGCCGTCTTGCAAAACTCTGATAGTATTTGCGTTTGTGCCTTCCTCAATTCTGACCGCTCCTAAAAATAGAGGAAATACATTCCCTTCGTCATCCGTTAAATCTATTATTTCACCCGTTCCGACAATATTGCCGTTTTGAACAACCGAAGCATCTCCCGTAATAAATATCAGTCCGTTATTGGTAAGCGTAACTCCGCTAGGAACGGTAAGCGTGCCCGAATCTAAAATAAGCGTTCTGCCGCTCGGAATTGTCATGTCCCGTTCAAGCGTAACATTGCCGAACATCGTGCCGGTATTACCAACGAAAAGTATCCCTTGCGTGCCTGTAACATCAGCGTTTGCAGAGTTCGCAATTACTACTCCGTTACCACCCAGCGTTAGCGTGCCGCCTTCCCAACCGCGTCCTCCGCTACCTATGCCCGAGCCGGGCGCGCCGCCTCTCAAACCTCCTTGCGCGAATACCACGCCGCCGTTAATAACAACAGTTCCACCGTCACCGTGCCATCCGCCGCCAATGCCGGCGCCGCAGCAATTACCAAAAGCATAAATTGTACCGCTGTTTATTGTTATATTGCCGCTATTTTCAAAAATGTTGCCGCCGATGCCTGCGCTATCTGTTCCGCCGCGCGCTTCAAGGCTGCCGGTTCCATTAATTGTCAACGACGAAACCGCGGGAACTCGCAAACCGGCGCCATACCACTCAACGTTTGACATCCCATGCCAACCACCGTCAAGCCTGTTCTCGCCGTATAATTCTAATGTTACATTTCCGCCATTAATATTAAACGCATTGCGCCGAACAATGCTGAACCAGTCGTCAGGCCAATCAGGTTCAATGGTTATATCAACATTGTATAGTTTTATGCTGACTATAACTCCATTCGCGACGTAAATACCATCCTCATTTCCTATATAGCTTCCGGTGATAGTAATTTGCGTCTCTTTCGGAATATCAACTTCAATAATCACGCCATCTTGCACAACTTTAATGGTATCGGGTTCTGTGCCAAGCTCAATCCTAATCTGACCGTAAGACAAATCAAACAATGTTTCACCCATCGCAACGGCATACAAATATTCATCGTCCTCATACTCAAGCAACGAATCGTCTTCCATATTGTCAGAAACTTCGTCTTCCGTTTCGTCTGAAGGCTCATCTTCTACCTCTTCCGAAGGTTCGTCGGTTGCTTCGTCTAAAGCTTCATCTTCCGCATCTTCCGGAATTTCATTCATCGGTTCGTCTTTAGGTTCGTTCGGGGGCTCACCCGACACTTCATCATCAATCAACTCGTCAGATTCATCATCTAACAAAGGTTCCTCTACCGTTTCGTCAAGCAATTCATCGGATATGTTATACAATGGATCCTCTATCTCCGCGTCAAGCAGACCAAAGGCAGGAATAAGTACCATCACCATAGAAATCGTTAAAATTACAGCAAATATTTTCTTCACTAACAAAAACCCCTTTCATCAACCCAAATATATTTTTTTATGCTTGATAACATTAACATACATGTAACATATTACCACGATTTTTAACATTTTTCAAGTTGAATCTTGAAATTAAGTTATATTTCTCAATGCCTATCCACCATTTTGAAACATAAAGTAATTTTTTAACCATATAACAAAAATCAGACCAAAAAACCGGTTATAGGTTTTAATCTGACTTTTAATTTTATATTAAATGCTTGTAAGCAAAATATACTATTGCATATAACCATATATTGCAAACACGATAATACGCACCTCTAAAAATCAGATTTTCCGTCCATTTTTTTGGGTGCATAGCCAAATTATGAATATATTAAAAACTGAATAAAAATAGTAATGCCGACTTTATATCCCACGTAAAATGTGTTTTTACGATAATTGCCCCTAACAAAGTTTATGTAATTGTGAAAATATCCAAAATTTCGCATAAAAATAATTCTACGAATATTGTCCGATATAAATCCCAAGCCCATCCAATTCCCGCGTTATGGATAACTCCACTTTCGAAAACAATCGTGCCATCATTTTTTTGCAAAATCGGATGTAAAAAGCACGGCAATTTTTTAAATTGCCGTGCTAAATTTTTTAATTTTGATATTGTATGTAGAAGCTTTAAATTATTAAGAGTATATAGCCGGACACTAATCAATTGATGGCATTAAAAATCACGTTGCCACATTCTATGCCAACCTCGTATATCATGTATGGCAATTCCTAAATTAGAATGGTTTACAATTTCGCGAATCGAATCTAATTCACGCATCATATATTCATGTCCGCGAAAATAGAAAAATACATTGCCAAGGTTTGGGTTTTCGCCTCCATAGTGAGCCAACGCTGACAAAAATATCGGTCGTTCCATTTCATTTGCAAATTCAACATAGTGTCGTGCTATATCATACATCGCCTGCGCAGTATTACGATAAGACATAACAAATATACGGTCTGCTTCTATGATTGACGCGCGATATAACCACTCCATTTCTCCGCGATACTCAACTAAATGATAAGCAGATTGTGAACGCCACCACCATGGAATCGACCAATCCATCGGTCCGAATATATCGGTAACTTGCAATTTCATATCAATATATAGCTGCAAAAGTTCATTTCTTCTATTCGCGTCCCCGTTTCGCCAAGTCGGATCTTGATGCGGCTCAATATTCAAATGAATGCCGGCAAAACGAGTATCTTCACAAGCCCATTCTTGATAATATACAAATTGTTCAAGCCGTTCAATAAGTCTGTCGGGATTGTGAATCCAACTCCAATCTCCGGTTAAATAGTAAATGTCAATTCCTTTTTCCCGTGCCGCGCTGATGATTTCCGCAGTATCTTCACGCCAATTTGTAGGATTGTTTCGCCAGCCCATTGACATATAAATTTCATTTATTCCTTGCTCCGCCGCAAATTCTAAATGTTGCATTCCTAATACTTCGTGTCTCCACCACCAAACACCGAAAGGTAGTTGTGCCTCCGCCTCCTCGTTTTGGATTAAATCCAACGAGTTGTGTTGGTACACTCTGCTAGTCTGCAAGAAATTGTTAAGCAACAACGATTGATCCAAAACGTTAATCTCATAGTCATCATTCAAGTCTTGTTCTAAAGCTTGAGCATGCGCCTGGAACATTGAATTTACCAGCAATGACCAGTCAAGAGTATTGATTTCATCATCATTTATCGCGTCCATATTGCCGGCAAATAATACAAATCTTGAAGTAATAGCATAGTTTATGTCAGGAATAAGTGCCGGATCAGTACCGCCGCCGGCATTAAATACAGTAAGATCAAAAGCAACATTTTGAACTATTACGCTAGTATGATTTTGTTTGTGAATTACGATATAATAAGTCAGAGAAGCATCAACATTTTCAAGCACAAAGCGTCCGTTGTTCACAAATACTGAAGCTGTTGTTTCTCTCGCAAAAATGCCATTTTCTGCATTGTAAAGTCTTACGGTTGCTGTCGGAATTTGATTGAACACATTCCATCCGTCATACAATACATAGCCTGTGATGTTTCTGTATATACTGGTGAACGTCCAATACCCGGTGAAAACCACATCGTGTTCCGGCATGGTGAATGTCGAGCCTTTCATCGCCACGTCTTCTGTGATCCAACCGCTGAACGTCCAAATTCCGATTAAACTGCCATTCATAGTTTCGGTTGTTGTCAAAGTTTGCGCAACCGAGATGTTCGTAGCGCCCATTTGACGCCTTGATTCGGCCGGAATATCGGGCGTGAAACTGATAGGCGCGACGTCCCCGAGAACTTCATACGTTATGGTGAACATTATAGGTGCCCATACTGCTTCAAATATAGCCGAACTGCCCACTAAATGTTCTTCTACTTCTTCATGCGTCCAAATATAATCCGAAAAGTCGCCGTCCCAGTCTTCGTCCCAGTCAGGTTCGCTTTCCCGATTCCTCCAACCAAGAAAATTATATCCCGCTTGTATTGGTACAGGCACGAAGGCATATTCATCTTGATAGAATATTATCGGAGGGTCGGATGCCTCGATAAGAAATGTAATATCATCCATATTACCTTGGTAGATTCCGCCCAACAATTGGAAAACAATGCGCCAATTCGATCTAAAATTGATATTATTGTTCGTAAGCCACATCCCGTTAAAACGAGTAATCTCGTTCCAACCGGTCGGTGTCGGAACCAGCCCGCCACCGGCAGTATTGCTGTAAAAATCAACACTATCTGCGATTAAATGAATTCTTGGATAGACATTAGCCGGATTCACCAAAGGATTATCCGTTCGTGTCGGATTTGCGAAAATCGCACCCCCGTCACCCGCGGCATGATTGTTCATAAGCGAGCCGCCGTGCATATAGAACCCGTTAGTGTGATCTGCAAGCCAAATTCCGCCGCCATTGTTGATCGCAGTATTGCCTGTAATTGTACTATTTCCCTCTATATTGGCGTGAGCGTTTCTCACGCTTACGCCGCCGCCGTTATGTGCTGTGTTATTTGAAATAATACCACCTAGCATAGTAAAAGTATCGTTAATGCCATGCGCGTGAACTCCGCCGCCGTTGGCTCCTGCTGTGTTATCTCTGATTACGCTACCGTCACGCATCGTAAAGCCTCCGGGCTGAACGAGCGCGCTTACGCTGATGACCACGCCGCCGCCATTGACACGAGCTGTGTTATCACGAATAACGCCGCCGTGCATATCAACTGTTCCGCCGCGTATATATATACCTCCGCCATGATTTCCTTCATTATCATGGATGGTGACGCCATTGTGTATATACAAGGTATTGGTGAAACTTGATCCCACAAATATACCGCCACCGGCACCGTTTGTGGTATTATCGCGAATTATGATATTGTCGGCAAGCGTAATATCCTCCGTGCTACCGATACGCATTCCACCGCCGCGGCTGTGCGCGTGATTATCTTCAAATAAGCTGTTTTCTATCGTAAATGTACCTGCATTCAAGTTTATTCCGCCGCCGGCACCATCGTGTGAAGTGTTGCCGCTGAACGTTGCGCCGTCTATTGTGGCAGTTAATGTGGTAACTGAAGGATCTCCTCTTGCAATCTGAACGCCGCCGCCGTCAAGCGAACTTTCATTATTACTAATCGTGCCGTGCAAATACGTAGTGCCGGCGTTAATGTTCACACCGCCGCCTGAACCGTCAAGAGCTCGGTTATAATGGATGGTCATATTTTCATGTATATATAACCTGTTAGCGTTCGCGGTTCCTGTGTGTATACCGCCGCCGCTGCGTTCTGCGGTATTATCATAAATTTCACCGTTATGAAGGTTCAAAGCGCCTCCGCCGCTCATACGTATTCCGCCACCATGATTTCTTGCCGTGTTGTCTTCAATCATTCCATTATTCATTGTGAACGTTCCCGCATTAATATTCACGCCGCCGCCTTGGTCGTGCGCAGTATTGCCGACAATATCTCCGCCGTCCATTCTGAACACAAGGTTCGCGCCGCTGCTAATACTCACGCCGCCGCCCTGGTGACCTTCATTTCCGCTGATTGTGCCGTTTTCCATTATAAATACGGGCACGCTGCCGCCGCTGGGAGCTATGTTAACGCCGCCGCCGTTGCCGGTAGTGCCGGCGCCTCGAGCTTCGTTGCCATGAATCAAACCGCCACGCAGATACGTTCTGCCGCCGGTTGTGTTTATACCTCCACCTGTTGTGTTAGCAATGTTATAACTAATAATTGCGTCCTCGTATATGAACAATCTGCTGGCTGTGCTGGTTGCGAGATGTATACCGCCGCCGGTAGTTCCCGCTTCATTGTCGTAAATCACGCCGCCATACAAAGTGACTTGGGCGCCACCGATTCGCATGCCGCCGCCGGCAGTTCTTGCTGTATTATCTTCAATTCTGCCTTCGTTCAGTACAAAGAAACCGCCATTAAGGTTCAAACCTCCGCCTTGCTGAGCTTCGTTATCGACAATTTCGCCGCCGTTCATCGTAAGTGTACCGTTCGCAACGTGTATTCCGCCGCCGTTGTTATTGCTTATCACCTTGTTGCCAATAATTTCAATATCATCATAAAGATAAATTCTGCCTGCTATCATCATTATGCCGGCGCCTAATTGGTTGTTGCTTAATGTAAGTTCATGACTCGCAATAACGCTGTTGTTACGCATATAAAACCTGCTGTTTGCATCATTAAGTCTTACGCCGCCACCGCCGTCGGTTAGCGCGGAAGTCGTACCGGTGATAATATTACCGCTGATTGTGCCGCCTTCCATCGTAAAAGCGCCCGCTTGAAGATTTACTCCACCGCCGGCTCTTGCTGTGTTACCATTGATTGTTCCGCCTTCCATGGTGAAACTTCCGTCGCCTGCAACCAAAACTCCGCCGCCATAGCGACCAAGAACAGCCGGAGGGTTAGAAGCCATATTTCCGCTGATTGCGCCGGTAGTCATAACGAATTGACCACCGTATATTCGCACACCGCCGCCACCGCTATTGTTTGCATTAGGGGTAGCGGACGCATTTCCGCTAATTGTGCCTCCGTTCATAAATATATGGCTTCCGGCACCCACGGCATTTATGCCGCCGCCACCGGCGTTCGGTGAACCGGTACTTGTTGAAACGTTATTGCGAATCGTACCGCCGTTTATAGTGAGCGTAGCGTTATTTAGTTGCACCCCGCCGCCAGAACTTGCGCGGGCGTTCTCGATTACGCCGCCCGCTTCCATATATAAATATCCGCCGGCATTTACCGTAACCCCACCATGAGCGTCAAGCACCGTAGGCGAGCTTCCGCTAAGTATAACGTTACTAAGACGCAACACGCCGCCGGCATTTATAACAAAGTGCCGCGCATTATTTACCGATGTCAGTATTTCTTGATTATCAGAGATTATTGTTATGTCTATACCTGCGCCTACTGTGAACATGGCGTTCATCGCAAAGCTTTCGGTAAGTCTTATAGTCATAGGAACGCCGTTTTCGGCAATATCAAGCCGAAACGCAAGCTCGTCCGCGTCGGAAACGTCATAAACATCACCATTAAAAGGAGTAATCTGCAAAAATGGCTCGTCATTTTCGTATTCTGTAAACGGCGCCGCAATATACTCGTCGTAATAAGTCGCAGCGGAAACGTTAACGAAATCACCTAAGCTAATAGCGTTTGTTATAGTGAAAAGTATAGCAAATATAACCACATAAGCAACCATGCGATTTGCAAATCTTCCTTTAAAATTTTTCGTCGTGAAATTCATCGTTTGTCGATTCATTAAAATTACTCCTTTTTCGTATCGCATTATAATTGCGTTACATTTAAACTGTTTATCTTCCATTGTACTTGGTACTTGCATTTAGTAATAAAATTCTTCAAAAAGTGTAGATTATTTTTTAAATTTTCATATTAATTATTGCGAAGTTGTTGAAGGTTTCGGTTTTTTCACATGTATTTAATTTATATTATTTTGAGCTTTTTAAGGTGTTTTTAACTTGAGGGTTGAGCATTTTTTATATAATCATTTATTATGTCATTATTACATCGGAATTATATTTAAATAAAAAACGTTTTTTGATAAAAAGTTTCAAAGATTCGACGTCTATAATATAACCGCCGCATAAAATAATTCACATATTCAGCCAACTTACTGCAATCTACTATATCACAATATCACATTTTTTTAATTTTGTCAATCATTTTCGTTTTTCCCCATGCATCAAACCCCATATATCAAACTGATTTTGGTAATTCTTTTGACAAAATTCGCTATGTTCGCAACAAGCGAAAACGCTTTAGTGCAAACACGCCGCATATACATGTGAAAATACTGACAATGTTGTAATAAATAATCTACGCCTATGTTGAAATGCTATGAAATTGTTGCTTTACCGGTATTGCGCGTTTCAATCTACTGCTTTTTAAATATGCTTAACAATAAACTAAAAAAATCTTGACAAAACGCTAATTTTATGTTAAAATTTAGCGGGAAGTTTTGTGCCGTTTTGTAAACGGGGCTCGAAAGCAACCTTTTTTAAGAAATGTGTAAAAAATTTTCAAAAACGCTCTACATTTTTTGAAGAATTTTATTACTAAAGAAATAGAAAAAGAAATAGAAAACAAGAAGAAAAACGGACTTTATTAGGAGGAAAAAATGATAAGAATGGCGAGCAAACAAAAGCAATTAAATAAAATTTTAGCATTGATGGTGGTTTTCGCAATGCTAATTTTGGTTATGCCAATAACGACAAACGCTAATGCATATGAAGCTTTTGAAGCATCATATGAAAGTGTTTTGTTGTACGAACTTAATGTTGCCGAAGAAACAGGCGGTAATGAGCTCCTTGAAGAGGAGTTTGTTTTTGAACTCGATTCTCCGGCGGAAGCGGGATACGCAGGCATCACTCTGCTTAATGCGCCGGCGGCAACGCATACGGCGAATGATTTGGGCGAGTTAATAGCGCATATTACAAGCGCGGGTGGACTTGCTAATAGGGTAATTAACGTTCCGAACAACATTACGTTGACATCAGTTATTGATATTCCGGAGGGGCGGCATATTACGCTTGTCGGAACCGGAGCGGGCGTTCGCACAATTCACCAAACAACCGCAAATAACCGACATTTTACGGTAAATTACAGTAATAGTACGCTGGAATTATGGAACATCACGCTTAGAGGAAATCAGCCGGCGGTTACCCACCCACACGGCGGCGTGGAAGTTTTAGGCGGAACTTTGATAATGAACGAGGGGTCGGTTATTTCACACAACCTTGTAATAGATGTGCTTGAAGGCGGAGGCGGCGTGTTGGTATACGGTGATACCGCCAGCATTATAATGCAATCGGGAGCGCGGGTTTCGGATAATCGGGGTTTGATTTCTCAATCGCCTCAAGCGCATAATGCCCACTTCATTCTTGGTAGTGTAGGCGGAGGAATGACCGTTGTTTTTGGCTCTGCCTATATTCTCTCAGGCGCTGAGGTGTCAAGAAACTCAGCTCCGAATGGCGGCGGAATTCACCTTGCGCGCGGAGCAACGTTAACAATAGACGGCGGTCTGGTGACTAGGAATACCGCAATTTATAATGGTACACATCCATGGACAGGCAATGGGGGCGGAGTCAATTTACGAGGTTATGCGGCGAACGCCACCTCGTTGATTCTGAACAGCGGAGAAATAAGCTATAACGTGTCGCAATGGCGGGAAGATGACCGCGAGGGCGGCGGCGGTGTTAGTATGACGGGTCACACTTCAATGGTTATGCGCGGAGGCTCAATTCGAGAGAATACGTCCGGGACAGCCGGCGGCGGACTTTACATTCGTGGGGATAATTCCGCCCGAGCGAGATTCCGATTTTATGGCGGTGAAATCGTGGGAAATCACGCCCGAGGTTCGAATCTGCACAACGTCATAAGGAACGACGGTGGCGGCGTCATGGTTGTGGGAGAAGCGGATTTTTATATGATAGATGAGCCGGGGTTCACACGAGAACGGCATATTTCATACAACATTGCGCGTCGCGGTGCCGGCGTCGCAGTAAGTGAATGGGTTCAATCTGCGACGATTCCGCCTGAACGAATAACAAGGTTCATCATGGACGGAGATAGTAATATTACATACAACAGAACTTCTGCCTCCGGGGTGGCTCGCGGGATAGGCGTGGCTATGCAAGGCGGGGTTTTCACCATGAGAAATGGGTTGATAAGCGGGAATGAGCAGCTTACAACCGGGCTTGCCCACGGCGGCGGCGTGTCGTTTGGCGCTAGCACAACCAGCGAAACTTTAAATCGCGGAACGACGTTCCGTATGTACAACGGCACAATAAGCGACCACGAAGTGACAGGAACCGGCGGCGGTATTTACTTGTCAGGAAACGGCCCGGATATTTTGCACTTAATGGGTGGACATATCACAAACAACATTGCCGACGGGAATGGCGGCGGATTGCATGTGACGGGGCAGTCAAAAACTGTTAATATCTCAGGTGCGCAGATAAGCGGAAATACTTCTAACGCTCCCGCGGGGACAGCAGCCGGCGGCGGTGGCATATCTATCGTCGGAGGGGGAACTAACAACCGAAACGTTGTAGATGTAATGGCACCCACGCTGATTACGAATAATACGGCGACCTACTCAAGGGGCGGCGGCGTGCTTGTGTCCGGCAATAATTCCAGGTTTTATATGCAAAGCGGTTCGATTACGAATAACCATGCGAGACTTTACGGCGGCGGGATTTTTACGGCGCAAAATCAACAAAATAACTCGACGGTGAATGTAGGCTTGGGCACTACTCTTTGGGGTAATCTTGACATTGGGGCGGCTGTGGTTTTCTCGGAGAACACATCAGAATTGGGCGCGTTTAGACCCCCGTTGAATTACAACATACCCGAACTTAATCATATTCTAACAAGAAATGTAAGCCCCACAATGGTGGCTCCGATACATCCGTTGAATAATTTTGATATTAATTATAACGGTGGATTTAACATAACGTTTAACCGCGGCGTGGCTGCGCGAGGATCAATTTATGAAGCGCCCGAAGCGGCCAGCGTAATAAGGCGCGTTCGGGTGAGGGATAGCTTTTACTACACTTTCGGGCCGACAGGTATGCAAACGGTTAGCTCTCCGCTGCTCCCTACAGGAATTCCGGTAATTGTACCAAGTGAAGGATGGCGGTTTAGACATTGGGCGCGGCAGGCGGCGACCGGTGCTCCTGAAACGTGGCTTACGGAACAATATATATGGGATTTGGTGCCGACTGCAAGCATAACTTTCACGGCACATTATGAAACCGATTTATTCTTTGACGCGAACTTTGAAGGCGGACCTGCCGTGGTTGGGCCTGTAGTGGTCGGCGGCGGAACAACGATAAACATTCCGGAAGCGTCGTTTCCAACGTTTACGCGACCGGGCTGGAACGCGCGCCCTGATGCAAACAGATGGAGTCGAGACTCGGCGGGTACTGACGACGACTTTTGGGTTACGCCGACAACGAACGTAACGTTTCCAAACGCGACAATTTACGCACAATGGCAGGCGGATGTTACTTTTGACTTAAACGGCGGAACTATCAACGGAAATTATACAATTCCATCGATCACGATGTTGGAAAATGCTACGTTGGGCGCTAATGTGCCCGGCAATCCTACGCGATATGACGGAGTCGAGTTCTCACGGTGGGCTTGGGAATCTGCCCCCGGCGTTTGGACAACATTTGACGCAAATACTCCAATGACGATGGGGAACGTTACGGTTGTCGCTCAATTTGAAGATGAACCCCCCACATTCGAGATCTGGAACTGGTCTGATTTGTCACAAGTATTAGAGATGCAAAATGATCATGACTACACACACTTCGTGCTTATGCAAGACATCGGAATTCCGGGTCAGCCTGCTACA